>Ga0315534_1000527_pt1 | contig 26563 bp, 27 predicted proteins | sample SalMarSW160240MG_FD_203094 | JGI IMG/M metagenome (GOLD analysis project Ga0315534, IMG submission 203094) | Salt marsh sediment microbial communities from the Plum Island Ecosystem LTER, Massachusetts, United States - Salt Marsh Sediment SW1602-40 ...
CAAGCACGGGGTCGTGGTGCATTGGCTTGACCGCACCAGGCACTCGGCACGCAGGGGCGCCCGCCCCCGCCCTGTTCAACACCTGTTCCGCCAGCCACAACTCAAAACCGGACCCGGCCGCAACCGCGGCCGCGCCTCACTGAGGTGAAGGTTGAGGCGACGACTGCTGGTCCAACAGCCGCGAAAGAAGGCGGAGGACCGTCGCCAGCGCCCCAAGCTCCTGTGCGCTGATCTCTTCCTCGTCGGGAATCTTGGTCAAGATATCCGTCGCCGACAAGATCTGTTCACGCTGACACATACGCGAGCCCTTCTATTTCACTGCACGATTGCTCTTCAAGGTCGTACCCGGAGACCGGCAAAGACACATCCGTCGAAATAGTCTGCTCGTGCAAGGCCGTCCGGCACGACAGTTCAACAGTTCACCGAATGACCGGTTCGTGCAATGGGAAAAGTTCCTGGTGTTTGAGAGGCGGGGTGGCAACCGCCGGAAATTCCTTCGATTGTGACAGTTTCTAAAATCCAGACAATCTCTCGTTGTAGGACGCGCCCTGTCTCAAATCGCGAGGCGTGCCTTTCGCGCCGCTGACCAAACAGCGTGCCCGATTACCGATTAGTCGGCCGAATTAACTGAAAGCCCAGTGCGCACCATGGTCGCCACCTCCGAGTAGGTCTTCATCATCGGTGAGATCACTTTGTGAAGCCGCGTCTTCTCCAGCAACATGTCGTGCATCACGAGATAATCGATCCCCGTCGATAAGAAGCACTGGACAGCATCATCGGGCGTCTCAACGATCGGCTCGCCCTTGACGTTGAATGAGGTGTTTAACAGTACCGGCACGCCGGTCAGTGCCTCGAACCTTTTCAGAAGGTCATAGAGACGCTCGTTCGTATCGCGGTGGACCGTTTGGACGCGCGCCGTGCCGTCGACGTGGACGATTGCCGGGATCCTGTCGCGCCATTCCGGCCGGACAACTTTGGCGACAAGCATATAGGGCGAGTCCCCCTCGCCTTCGAAAACCTCCGCGGCCCTCTCGGCCAGAACGATCGGCGCGAACGGCCGGAACGCCTGGCGATGCTTCACGCGCTTGTTGAGCGTATCCTTCATCTCGGGGTTGCGCGGGTCGGCGAGAATGCTGCGGTTGCCGAGCGCGCGCGGCCCAAACTCGGAGCGGCCCTGAAACCATCCGAGCACGTGGCCCTGCGAGAGCAACTTTGCTGCATCACCACAGATATCGTCGCTTATCGTCCCGCTGGTCTCAACACGCGACAGTCCCGTGACCGCTGCTTTGTCAACGTCTTGATCCGTGTAAGGCTGGCCCAGATAGGCATGTTTCATGATGAAGGAGCGTGGCTCATTTTGGATCGCCAGATGGCCATAGTGAGCACAGCCGATCGCAATGCCGTCATCGCCGGACGCCGGTTGAATCCACACATTGTCGAACCCGGCCTCGCGCACGATCCTGCCGTTTGCCACGCAGTTGAGACCCACACCACCCGCGATGCACAGGTTCTTGGCTCCGGTCGTCTCGCGCAGCCACTTGGCGCGCGCGAGCAATACCGTCTCGGTATCGTCTTGAACGCGCCATGCCAGATCCTCCCAGTGCTTGACGTTCGGGCTCCTCTCCCAATCGTCATTGATGTCGGGTAGCCATGGCTGATTGAACTCGGCCGTCCACTGCGGCACGTCGAGTTCGTTGTTCTCAATGCTGAGCAATGGCTCAACTTTACCGGGCCGCCCGTAGGGTGCGAGCCCCATCACTTCGCCGCACTTGTTCCAGTCGGCAAAAATGTAACTGGAAGCGCGGCTGTAGAGCGCGCCCAAACCTGGCATGAAGAAGAACTCATCGCTTAGGAAGCCTCGCGAGGGATCGAGCCACACCTTCTTCAACGTCTCAAGCGTGGAGTCTTTGAAGCGATAGTAGCTCTCCGATTCGCGGGCGAGCGGATTGACGCCCTCCGTAAGCTGACCGGGCTCTTTCACGTCCGCGCAATAGTTGCCCACGCCGTCCACGATCATCACGGCGCCCTCTTCGAAGGGGCACGCGGCAAATGCGCTGTAGGCGTGGGCGAGATGATGCGAGACCGTGACGACCTTGTCCGAACTCGTCAGAAAGAGCGGGCTCTTTGCCGCTTGCTCGCGTCCCTTCGTACTCAAAAACTCTGGGACATCCTCGTAAGACAGGCGGTCGTCCATCTCTTCCACGGGAAGCACGTAACAGTTGCGCACGATGAGATCGACATCATCAAGCGAGATGCCCTCAGCCTTAAGGCAGTAGTCGATGACCTCTTGATAGAACCCGGTGTCGTGCTTCTCGCGCGTGATGCGCTCTTTGCAGATGGCAAACGCAATTTCGCCATTGCGAAGGAGGCATGCGCTCACGTCGTGATCGTAGGCGTTGATCCCGAGAATGTAGTTATGTTTGTTCGGCATGCGGTTCCGTGAGGAAGGGAAAACGAGGTGGCGGCCATTCAATGAGCCGGTTCGCGTTTGTCGTGTCGATGGCCTCGGCCCAACTCACGATGATACTCGACCTTTCGCAATGTGGTTCGCTGGTCAACGTGCACCACCCAACAAGGGAAGACAGAGGCGATTGGCCCAGGCAAGCCTAATCTCAAAGTTGGGTGCCAGGGGACGCAACAGCGCAAATTGCGCAGCGCAACACTTATGAACGACTTTGTGATAACCCAAACGGGTTAACGTCACATTCGGGCTTAGGTGAGCTTTAGCTTGGCTTGAAGCATGATCCGGATAATAATGCGGGTTCAATCGTTTCCAAGCGAACGTGCCCTGGCCATGATCGTGCTGGTGTGCTCGCCCGGAGCCGGAGGAAGATCGCATGAGAGATACTATCGTAGCTGGCGCGAAGGCTGCTTGGCAAAGTCTTGCCGCGTTCGCGCATGGCTTGAGGCGGGGCTTGATCGCTGTCGTCGCGGCCGTTGCAATGGTGGTCATCTATACCGCCGGCACAATCGGTTCATATGGATTGAGCCTTGTTGGCGTCACCAGTTTGACGATGGCTACCACGGCCACCGACGCGCAGGCAAAGCGCAGACGCAGATCGCGCGGACGGCGTTGGAGAGGCCGCCGGCGCTGGCGCGGACGCGGTAGAAGGCGGCGTCGGCGGCGGCGGAGAGGACTCTATTGGTATTGGTACTTCTGGTAGTATCGCTCCGATACAACCGCGCAATGGCCTCCCTATTCGGGGGGCCATTTCGTTTGGTCATACACCGAGGGAGTCCTTGCGATTGCCGCCGTTGCGTGACTTTACGCATCCCGTCTATGTCGGAGCCGCGGCCTGGTCGCCTCGCGCCTGCCAATCGCGGCCCTCAAGTCCTCTGCCTCCACGCGCCACTTAAACCGGCACCCCCATGTTGGGCGTGCACGGACAGGCCCGCCGCCCCGTGCCACTTCAGGGCAAAACTCAATCTCCTGTTCCCTAGGGAACAGCTTGCCGCTTAGGATCGCGGCAAATTCATGGTTTGATAGCAGATGGTTCGATCCTTATGCGCCTAGCCTTTCTAGCCTTGGCCGTCGGCATGCTCCTGTGTGCCGCGATGCCTGCCGTCGCCGCGCCCGGCGATGACATCGGCGCCACTGTGCGGATCGTCAATCTCGTCACCGGCGCTTATGCCGAAGACAAGCGCAACCTTGATACTGGCGACAGCGTTCGCCAGGACGAGCTCATTGAGGTCAGCGACGACGGCATCGGCGAGATCCGCCTGCGTGACGATACCGAACTCGCGCTCGGGCCCGGAGCGCGCCTCCTGCTTGACGAGTTTGTCTACAATCCCGATATCGCGGGCGGCGCGATTGTGCTCAACCTGGTGCGCGGCGCCTTCCGCTTCGTCACCGGCATCGCCGCCAAGCCCGCCTACGTCATTCGCACACCAACCGCCGCGATCACTGTGCGCGGCACGATCTTCGACATGTACATCGAGGATAGCGGCATCTCGTGGCTGTTGCTCCTGGAAGGTGGCATCGAGGCGTGCAGCGAGCAGGGCCAGTGCACCGAGCTCGACGAGCCCGGCAAACTCGTTCGCATCACGCCCGATGGTTTTGTTAGCGAACCCCTCATCTGGGCCGACCTACCCACGGGCGACCTGCCCTTTGAGACGGCCTTCCCCTTCATCGTCACACCACCGCAGATCGACCCCGATCCGATTTTCACGCCCGATGAGATCGTCGACGGCTCAATCCCCGACGGCCCCATCTATGACAATGACGATGACGATGATGACATCATCGAAATCGACGACTCTTCCCCTGAGGCGCCCGACACCGGGCCGCCGCTCTACTGCTGGAGCGGCTGGAAAAAGGTCCCGCGCGGCTGGAGCGAACAGGGCTGGCGCGTTAAGCATCGCCGCCGCGGCGACTACGTCATCCGCTGCGCGCACCCCATCGTCGAGCCTCCGCCCGACATCATTTACCCACCCAAGCCCGAATGCTACGGCGGCCGGATCGTCCTCCTCAAGACGCTACCCCCACGCTGGCGCTGCATCTGCCCAGACGGCAAGAAGCGTCATCGGCTCGGCCCGAGCACCTTCGTGTGTAAGGGCAAGCCCGGTCGTGACCCCGAAAAGGAGTGCCGGAGGAAGGGCTGGTTCTGGATCGGCGGGGTATGCCTGCCCAAGATCGGTCAATGTCCGAAGGGCACAAAAGGCAAGTGGCCCGACTGCAAAGAGATCGGGCCGCCGAAGTGCCCGTGGGGCTATGTCGGCAAGCCGCCGCACTGCAAACCGAAGTCTTGCCCCAGAGGCAAGGTTGGCAAGTGGCCAAACTGCAAGGACATCGATAACCCGCCGAAAAAGTGCCCATGGGGCTACGTCGGCACGCGACCCAATTGCGAGCCGCGCACCTGCCCCAGAGGCAAATTCGGCAAATGGCCGAACTGTAAAGACATCGACGGGCCGCCGAAGAAGTGCCCGAACGGGTTCTATGGCAGGCCGCCCAATTGCAAGCCGAAGACGTGCGGAAGAGGCAAAGTCGGCACTTGGCCCAACTGCAAGAACATCGAAGACCCGAAGAAATGCGCTTCTGGGTTCTTTGGCAAGTGGCCAAACTGCAAGAAGATCGAGGAGCCGCCGAAGAGGTGCCCGAGTGGAAAAATTGGAAAGTGGCCAAACTGCAAGACAATTGTAAAGCCGCCGAAGAAGTGTGGCAGAGGCACCTTCGGTACGTGGCCCAACTGCAAGAAAGTCGACAAGCCAAGGCCGCAGAAGTGTCCGAAGGGCAAAGTGGGCAAGTGGCCAAACTGCAAGTCAATCAACAAGCCGAAGCCGAAGAAGTGCGGCAGAGGCACCTTCGGCAAGTGGCCAAACTGCAAGAAGGTCAACAGGCCGAAGAAGCCGCCGCCTAATAAGGGACCGCCCAAGAAGCGGCCGCAGAAGAAGTCGAACAAGAAGTGTCCCAAGGGCACGGTCGGCAAGTACCCGAACTGCATCAAGTTCGGCCAGTTCTAGAGCAGATCGTGAGCGCGCCCTGCCAACGGGGCGCGCCGCTTTCGCACCTGCACCATTTGGTCCGAGGTTCGATGTGCACTGCGGCAAAGCGTGCGACGGCGCCTTGATGGCTTAACCACATGCCTGCATGAGTTTCTTGCGTGAAGCGCCGGGTCTAGCCTACGCTGCCCCTCGCCTTGAATTTGGCCGTGCGCATCCGTATACCGCCTCTGGCGCCGGCATTCGTTCGGCGACACCAAGTCGAACGGCAAGTTGAAAATGCGTGCCCGGCCTCCCAGGCCGCGCCGATTTTGGAGGGTCATATGACTGTCTATCCTACCTTAGAAATCCCCGAGACCCTCGCGGCCGGTCCCGGCCCGGGCAACACCGACCCACGTGTGCTGGAGCGCTTCGCCAAAACGGGCGTGGCCGACCATATGCAAAAGGACGTGATCCGCGGCATGCTCGAAGCCAAGGAGATGCTGCGCGAGCTGTGGGGCACCAAGAACGTCTACACTTACGGTGTCGCGGGAACCGGCTTCTCCGGACTTGACTGCGTGCTGTCCTTGATTTTGCCCGGCGACAATGTGGTCGCCTTCCCGAACGGCACGTTTTCGGGGATCGACAGCCTCACCATTCGCATGAAGGCATCGACTGCCGAGGAGCTTGCCGCCGACTCTTTGAATCCGAAACCGGCGAGCGTGACGATCGTCGAGACGCCGCACGGCCAGTCGGTAACAGGCGAGACCGTGGACAAGGCACTCGCTGAGAAGAAGCCCATGTGGGCGTTCATGGCTCACTGGGAGACGGGGTCCGGGCGCATCAACGACCTCAAAGGTTTTTCGGATGCCTGCGTAAAGCATGGCGTGATGGGCATCGTCGATGCCGTCTCAAGCCTCGGCGTCGCCGACTTTAACATCGACGATTATCCTGGCGTCGTCGCCTGGGCCTCGTGTCCGCAAAAGGGCGTGCTTTCGCTGCCGCTCACCTACGCGCCGGTCAGCTTTACCGACAAAGCGATCGAGATGGTCAAGAAGCGGGGCTGCCGCACCTACGTGCACCACCCGATCCTTGATGCCCGCCATTGGGGCATCGTCGACGGCAAGGACGTACCGAACGCCGGCTATCACCAGACCCATTCGTGCTACGCAGTCGCCGCATTCCACGAGGCGTTGCGCATCATTCTGAGCTATGGCCGCCGCCGCAAAGCCTCCGACTATGCCTATCACGAGAAGGCGCTGCGCCAGGCAGTGGAAGCCATGGGCTGCGATGTGACGTCGAATATGACGAGCCTCATCGTGCTCAACTTGCCGGGAAAACTCAAAGGCAAGGAGAAAGACCTCGTGGCCGGCGCGCGTGCCGAAGGCTTCGGCATTTGGCCGACGCTGTCGGAACCCGTCCAGGTTCGCATCGGCATCTTGAATCAGCTGTCTCCCGAGCAGATCTCCGAGATCGTCAGCCGCTTCGCTGACGCCATGCTGGGCATGGGTGCTGAGTTCGACAAGGCGCAGGTGATGAACGGGCTCAAGAACTACTACGCCAAGGCAGCCTAACCGCCCGAACGTTCACACGAGCTAATTTTCGGCCCCCGGGTGCACGTTGCCTGGGGGCCGCTTCTTTTTGGGCGGCGCTCCGCCTCGATGCGCACCAATGAAATATCTAGAGTCAATCCGACTTGAAGAGAAAGTTCTCGGTCGTCGTCGAGTCGATCTGCGACAGACTCTCGGCCTCGTCCTTCAAGTGGACGCCCGACATGCCTCGACGCCGAGCTTCGGACATCAGATAGTGCAGCTTGTGCGCGGCGCCTTCGTAGCTGAGACCGTCGGGGCGCACATTGGAGATGCAGTTCCGCGATTCGTCCGTCAAGCCGCATCGCGGTTTCAGCGTCATGTAGATTCCCATGCTGTCTGGCGAACTCAGGCCCGGTCGCTCCCCGATCAATACGACGACCATCTCAGCATCCAGCAGTTCCCCGACCTCGTCGCCAACCGCCACACGCGCCTGCTCGACGATGACCAGAGGCGCGACCTTCCATTCGCTTCTTGCCAGCGTTGGTAGCATCACATCGAGGAAGGCAGCGGCATTCTCTTCGATAGCCAAGGCGGAGAGCCCGTCGCCGATCACAAAGACGACATCGTAAGGTTTCGATGGGCGCGGTCGACGCTCGAGGCTAGCGCGCGAATCAGGATCGAGCCGCCGTCCCTTATCTGGTCGTTGCAGGTAAACCGGCCGGCTGCTCGCACTGCTGCAAAGAGCCATCGTCTCATAACCACGCGACTGGAGAACCTCCTGCAAAGCTTGAATGTTGAGCTGGTGATGCACAGCGTTGCGTGCACGGGCGTGGGCCAGTTGGAATTCCAGGTGAGGCTTCGTGGGCAAGCTTATCCCAGAGCGCCCCAGTGCAATGCGCGCGGACGTGTACCGCCGCAGTAGGCTCCAGGGATTGGGGACGACGATGTTTCTTTCCTTGGTTGTCATCTGTCGACCTCAGTTTAGATGCTCCAACGCGCGCTGGAATTCCTTGGGCAGGCGATCCGCGAGCACCAAACTATCTGAATCTTCGAAGATGCCTGTATTCTTCAGCCAGATCTCGAACTCCGGTGAGGGACGCAGCCCAAGCACGCTGCGCACATACAGTGCGTCGTGGAAAGACGTGGTTTGGTAGTTCAGCATGATGTCATCCGAGCCCGGAATTCCCATGACGAAGTTGACGCCGGCAACCGACAACAGGGTCAACAGAATATCCATGTCATTCTGGTCGGCCTCAGCGTGGTTCGTGTAACAAATATCGCAGCCCATGGGCACGCCAAGGAGTTTGCCGCAGAAATGATCCTCAAGGCCCGCGCGCACGATCTGGCGCCCGTCGTAGAGGTACTCAGGGCCAATGAAGCCGACCACGGTGTTGACGAGCAGAGGCTTGAACTTGCGGGCCACCGCGTACGCGCGCGCTTCAAGCGTCTGCTGATCGACGCCATGGTGCGCGTTGGCCGACAGGGCGCTACCCTGGCCTGTCTCGAAGTACATGACATTGTCGCCAACCGTACCGCGTTGAAGGCTGAGTGCAGCCTCGCGCCCTTCTTGCAGCATCTTGAGGTCGATGCCGAAGCTCTTGTTGGCAGCCTCCGTACCAGCAATTGACTGGAAGACAAGGTCCACAGGTGCGCCACGGTTGATCGCTTCGATGCTGGTGGTTACGTGGGTCAAGACGCAGGATTGGGTCGGGATGGAATAGGTTCGGATGATCTCATGCAGCATTTCGATCAGCGTGGTGACGGCGGCGATGCTGTCCGTCGCCGGATTTATGCCGATGACGGCGTCGCCACTTCCATACATGAGGCCATCGAAGATGCTGGCGGCAATCGCCGTCGGATCGTCCGCCGGGTGGTTTGGCTGCAGACGAGTGGACAGCCGAGACTTGAGTCCAATCGTGTTACGGAATTTGGTCACCACGCGACATTTCTGCGAGATTAGGACGAGATCCTGCACGCGGCAGATTTTGGAAACGGCGGCGACCATCTCTGGCGTGAGGCCGGGAGCCAGCGACTCCAGCGACTTCTCATTCGCCTCGTCCGAAAGCAGCCAGTCTCGAAAGCCCCCTACCGTCAGGTGCGAGACAGGAGCAAAGGCCTTGGCATCGTGATCGTCAATGATCAGACGAGTCACCTCATCACTCTCGTAGGGCACGACGAAATCGTTCAGAAACGTTGCAAGAGGCACGTCAGCCAATGCCAACTGCGCTGCGACGCGTTCCTCATCGTCGCCCGCCGCCACCCCCGCCAAATGGTCACCGGATCTCGATGGGCTCGCCTTGGCCAATAATTCCGTCAGGGCGTCGAAAATGTAGGTATGTCCGCCGACCGAGTGGCAATAGCGCATGATGTAGTTCCTTCACGGAAACGCCCCCCCGAAGTTGTCGGGTCGCGCCGCCTTCTCCTGGAGCATGTGCACCAGATGATGACGACTGTAGATTGCGAAGTACATCACGAAAACCGCGCAAACGAGGGCGGCGTCATCGTTTCAGCGCCGGGCGGATTCACCGTCAGGGCCAAGGGCAACTACGATGGTATCGGCAGCGATAACTTTGAGGCTTAAGTCGTTTTCGAAGGGACTTTTGCGCATGTCCACCATCGGGGCCAGAGCCGACAAGTTTAGATACACACTCCACCGTCCCCTCGTAATCCTTATCGGACATCCAGCTGACCCACCGAATGCTGCCGTCCGCAGGACAACAAACAGGCCCCGACAAAATATTGCCGCGGTCTTCGGCGCAATCTATCGGGAGGGGTAGCGCGACCAAAATCATCCGATTTCGTCAACGCCATTCGCGCGAGAGGTACATCATGTTCAGTAACGTCGACGCCGAGTCAAATCTCCCCAAGCCACTCAATGGGCCGGGGCGTGTTAGTCAGCAGAGCCTTGGGGCCCAGAAGTCAGAACGTGCCGTCGCGCCGGGCACGTCAGTGATTGGCAACGATCTCACGATCCTGGGCGAGCAAATCACCATCATTTCCCAGAACAAACTCCAAGTTGATGGCCACGTGCGCGGCAACGTGCATGGCAAGCAGGTCATTGTCAGCAAGGAAGGCTACGTTACCGGAAAGGTCTCTGCCGAAACGATCGAAGTTCGCGGTGGCGTAGACGGCTCAATCCGGGCGGTTACTGTCGCGCTGCATGAAACCGCTCGGGTTCAAGGCGACATCGAGCACCAGAAGTTATCAATCTCGGAGGGGGCCGAATTTGATGGCCGTGTTCGCCTCATCAAAGATGCCAGCGCGCTGATGCCCGAACTCGATGCGGATGCCATCTCCAATCAAAAAGGCCAACACTACGAAGCGCCAAATACGAACGACGCCGACAACGACCAGTCATTCTGAGGCTCGTCGGGCGCAACCCGAAACACATTGAGACGAGCTGGCGTCCCATGACGCCGGCTCGTGACTGTTCTTGGGGAAGGATTTGACGTCGCCTACGTCAACCTTCTTTCTACCTCCGCCGCGACTTCGCGAACGCTAATACGGATACGGGCGATAATAATAGCCGTAGACTGGCGGAGGGTAATAGTACCTGGCGACCGGGGGGCGGTAGTAGTAGCCGTAAACCCGCGGGCGGTAATAGTAGCCATAAACGGGCGGACCATATAAAGCGCGCCTGCGCCAGTAACGTCTCCAGCGCCGTTTTCTCCAACCAGTCTTCTCGATGAATGTGTCGGCTTGACCGACGGCCGGCTTCTTACCCAACGCCTGAGCTGCAGGCGCAGCGGAAGTCTGTGACTGGCTACTAACGAGCAAGAACAGAGCCACGGTTGATAGCGACAATAAAAAATTTCTCATGGAGCACTCCTAACCAAGTTTCGGGAGCGTTGTATCGCTCGTTCCCTCCCGTCATTCGCCACCTGCTTCCCCAAAAAGCGAAGCGGCCTTGGTTGGCTGTGAACCCTCGCAACCAAATGCTATTATAACATGATCAGACCAACCGCGACTTCATAAAATGGCGTACATCTGATCGTTCGGCGTAAATCGGACCCGGTCGGTGTTCGAGCCGCCGCATGGTTGAGAAAACGAGGACACTTACGGGGCGCGGCATGCTGAAAGCATGCCTCCGGCATGACACCGAAAAAGTTAAAGTGAAGCGGTGTTTCCCCACTGACTTCACTTGGCGCTAAAGTGGGCCCAACCGGGGGTGTCTCTTCCAAGGCCAACCCCTCCACTTCGGCCCAACCGCTTTGGAGACTTCTATGACCATGCTCGTTAAGTCCCTCGTCGCCTTCATCACCGTGATCGTGTTTCTCACGCTCTACGTCATCATCGAAGCGATCGTCTCTATGGTCGCCTACATGTATCTGGCGCTCAATCACGTGGAGACGTTCGGCTATCTCGTCGGCGTGTCGCGCGATCTACTGAACTTGTTTGCGCAGCAATTGGAACAATGGTCGCCCGATCTGTCCAATCAGGCCAACACGACTTTGCTGGGGGAGTTTGCACCCAAGTCGATCCTGCTGCTTTTGATCGGACTCATTGTCAGTGCGCTTGGACGACTGATCGGTTGGAGTGTGCGCGGGTGGCGTCACCGAGCACGCTCAAACGAAGCTAGCGCATGAGCGAACCGCGAGGCCGTAGTCTGCTGCAATACATGGGCTAAAGTAGCATGGCACTCGAAGCCGGACTGCGATATTTTATGATCGGATGATGTCGCAGTACATTCGGTAGTCTCCCCCCGTCTGACCGAATAGACATCATCCGTGGCGCCGGCCTCCCTCGCGGCGCCAAGCGCGAGAGCGCATTGTACGCCCAACCCCTCCCCCCGGGGTTGGGCGTTTTTACTTTTCAGCAAAATTGAAATGGATTCAATTTTTTCGGTAACCTTTAAACAACCAGCGCTCAGGCTTGTTTTGGTGGCACGTCTCCGTTTTCACCAGCAACGCTCTCAGGCCCGTTACTCCGCCGTCCGCCGCCGAAAAAGTTTCTCAAAAAACTTCCGCTCAACAGCATCATGGCACCCGACTCCAACCGCCGGAAGCTTGCTTCCGCGCGTGCGACATCGGATTTGAGGTCGCCAACGAGCAACTCTTCAAGCTCGTCCAGTGCTCGGCCCTCGCCCCCCCCATGCATGTTCGACGCCCAAAGGTGAATAATGAACGCCAGAACGATAAGCACCACGCCCGTCATCAGCGCGCCGGCAACGTGGCCGTACATATCGGCTAGGACCGTGTAGAGGCACAGCATCAGCATGCCGATCCCTCCCACCCCAAGCAAAACTGCCAGTGCAATGAGAGAGGCTTGCGTGCGCGCGACCCGCATAGCGAGCCTCAGACGCTTAAGCTCAACGCGCCCAAGAAGCTCGAGTTTTCGAACCGGATTAGATGAACTCACTGGCATGGCAGGCTCCTCAGAGACGTAGGATGCGCGCGGCAATGAAGCCGACACCGAATGCAATCAGTACACTTTGCAGTGGGTGCGCACTAATTTCGCGTTCGATCTCCTGGCGCTGCTTGCCGACGAGCTCGCTTATGCGCTCTTCAAGCACTCCAAGCTCCGATTGCAGCCTTGCCTTTTCCGCGCCGAGCCGTTCGACCGTCGCAGCGATTTCGCGCTTGGCATCCTCGCTCAATTCCCGCCCCCGTTCGAGACCTGCCTGCGCGCCCGCCAAGGCCTCATCTCGAACCGCGGCGACTTCGGCCTTTAGTTCGTCCAGATGGCTACTTCTACTCCTCGATGTCATGGCTCCAGCTCCTCGCGCCCGATCCTCTGTATGCTTGCCAAATCCCGCTTCGTATGCGGCGGGAAGCGCACATTCGTGCATCCTTGCATTCAACACGGGAAAGATGAAGATCGGACTCAGGGCCGACCCGATATGTCGCCATCAGGATCCCTTCAGGACCTGGCGAGCGGCCGTCGAACCAGCGAGGATCGCCCCGGTGTAGCCGCCACTTCCAGCATAAGAAGACGCAAGATAGAGACCGGGGATCGGCGTCCTAGGAGATCGATCCCATCCCTTCCAGATCGGACCTCGAGGCGGCAGCGGGGCAAAGCCGTAAACCGCCCCGCCGGGCGCGTTGAGGTAGCTATGCATCGTGCTCGCCGTACTGAAGACCGATGACGTGACGTGGGATGCAAATCCGGGAAACTCTTGGTCGATCGCGCCGGCGATCGCATCGCGCCAGCGGCTCCGCTTTTCCTCATAGGCCACAGCATCCAGATCTTGCCAGTTTGACTTCTGGTCGACGCCCACAACGGATACCGGATACGGCGGTCCTCCCATGCCACTTTCGATGGCCGAGTAGTCGACCACGACCATGGCTGGAACCGCACCGGTTGGCTCGCCGGCAAACAGATCCGCACACCGGCGATAATCGGCGAGTTTCGTCATCCAGTTGGGCAGCAGGAAAGTGGAGTAGCGCGTGAAGCCGATCTCAGCTGGGCGGACGGAGAGTCCAAAAGTGACAGAGAACAGCGAGATCGATTGAGCGCGATTGGCATAAGGGGTTTGGAACCGGCTGCGCGCAGGCTCTGGAAGCATTTCGGCCATCAGCGAGGGAGCGGCGTTGCTCACGACAATGGGAGCGCGCACCTCCATGCGCGCCCCGCCCTTCGCGCCTTCGTGCACGACGCCTACCGGGACCCCGTCCGCATCAAGGAGAATTTCCGTGACTTTCCGGCGGAGAAGCAGCTCACCACCTGACGCTCTGAAAGCTTTGGCAAGAGCATTACTCAAACGCTGCGATCCACCCTTGATGTAGCGGCCGCCACATCCCAGAAAGCCACCTTGGGCAGCAGCGAACAACACCCACCACATGGAACCAGGATCATCGTGCCAGTAGGGAAGATTGGCGCCGAGCGCGCACTTTACGCCCTCGTCATCGCCAAAGGCGCGCGCGAACCTGTCGGCCACCGAAAGCCGCCAACCGCGGATCAACGGACCAAGATTGGGAAGCAGGGCGACGGTATCGGAAACGCCGTGGGCGTGGCTCAGCTTCCCCACGGCCATTGAAATACGTTCCATATCGCCAATGATCGCGTCGATGCCGGACCGCGCAGAGCGAAACCGTTCGGCAAGCGCGCACCTCGCCGCATCAAAACCATCCGGCAACACGAACGGATCACCCACTGGCCCGCCGCGAACCTCATAGACGGCGCCGGTTGGCACCCATTCGACCTGATCGAGTACACCGAGCTGCGAAAGAACCTCATGCTTCGGCTCGATCGTGTTGCAGGGGTCAGCGGTCTCATGCAGGGAGGCCTCAACGACAAGATCGCCGGCCTTATAGGTCGAGGCCGCACCACCTACTCCGTAGTTGCGCTCAATCAGCAGCGTCTTGCGCCCAGCACGCGCCAGCGTCGCAGCCGCCGTCAATCCACCGAGCCCTGCACCGATGACAATGACGTCGTAACGAGCAGTCATCTGATTTCGCCGCCCCTCACTTGTTCCACTCCTTGAATACGAGATAAGCAAGGGCCGCATAAAGGATCAGCGGCGATAGGGTCATGCCGATGACTCCAAGTAAGAGGCCGAACCCGCCAAGTTTCATCGACGCCTGATAGATGAATAGAAGCGCAGGTAGGCTCAATACAACCGCAGAAATCAAAATCGCTTTGCGCATTTGTCCCGCCTCCTCAAATCCAAGCATACCGTTCGCTTGCGTCACTCCAACGATTGAACGGGTGACCAGCCGGGATGATCGAACACTTTCGGATAGACGGCGAGAACCTCGTCAACGCGCACCAAGCCGTCGATCGGAGGCACGTCAGCGTTGCGCCCTGCCACAGCCTCGACGTCGGCCACGATCTCATCCAGCATTTCACGCAAGCGTTCGCGTGACGCTCCCGACACCCTGGTGCTCGCCAAGATCGTATTGGCCTGTGCACGAATAGCTGCCGCGAACCGGATGGCATGATCAGGAGGCATGCGCCGATGTGTGATCAGCGAATGGTTGAGACGCACAAGTTCGCGAATGGCAACCATGCCGCTGCGCAAGGCCTCATCGGTCGGCCACAGAGCATTGGTCGTCTCAGCTGAAGGCTCGCTCTTTGCCGTCGCGGGGAGCGTGATTCCCGCTACGCTACCAAGCGCCAAACACCCGACGATGAGCCCCGTCAAACTTGTAGATATGCTCTGCACGACAGTGAAGGTTACAGTCTTCCGTGCGATCATCCCAGGCCGAAGACACTTCCAAGCGCACTAAGTCCCGCTAGAAGTGCCACTTTTCGTAACAATCGCTCGTTGTGGCCCTCCTCGTGTCACGCACCAGTGGAGAGTGCATATACTTACATTGACCCTCCGAGTTTCCCAAAGTACCACCTTGGTTGGATTGACGAATATCGGCCTTCAGGGTTCATACGTGGGCACGGTTTGGTGCCAACGTTTGCGTTGAGCCAAAAAACGGCGCCAACCATCTTCAGGCGCACGGGGAGCGTTTCGATGGCGAGAAATCTTTTCATTCGTTGCACAGGCGCTCTAGCGCTCCTGATACTTGCGGGCGCCATTGCGGATCACGCCAAGGCTGGGCTGCGCATGTGTGCCTTCCGTGATGGTCCGAGAGGACCGTGCACGTGCAAATCCGATACCAACGCACCAGGACAATGGACAATTGCTAATCGGAGCAAATGTCAGCGCAAGACAGTGGAACCGACAGAGAAGAAGGAAGCCGCCGGTACAACGGTGGCAAAGGAAGAAGGCGACCGGACCATTGAGACCGGCGCGACCTCGGCCCCATCCAATGAGCCCTCCCCTGCTCAAGCCGATCCGAACGCTGTCGAGCGCTCACCGACACAGGCCGATCCCAAGTTGGCGCCAATTCCTGGCGCGGGCGCCATTATGGATGTCGGGGCCATCGATCCCATGGCACTGCCCGGAGGTTCAGGACGGAAGTTGAAAGAGGTACGTGCGCGCGGCAAACTCAATTGTGGCGTCAGCACAGGTTTGCTTGGCTTTTCCTCGCAAACGCAATCTGGCGAATGGCGCGGCATTGATGCTGACTTCTGTCGCGCCGTTGCCGCCGCGGTTTTTGGAGACCCGGCAAAGGTCGAGTTCATTCCGCTTGAGGCTGAAGGCCGGTTCGAGGCCCTCAAGTCCGATAAGATCGATGTTCTGTCACGCAACACGACCTGGACTATGGATCGTGACGTCGACGAAGGCGCCGAGTTTGTCGGAGTTCTCTACTTCGATGGACAGAGCTTCATGGCCAAAGAGTCGCTTGGGCTGGTCTCGGCCCAGCAGCTTGAGGGCTATACGGTCTGCGTTGAGTCCCCCACGACGTCCGAGGCTAACCTTGCCTTCTATCTCAAGTCCCAGGGTATCGCGACAGAGACAAAGACCTTCAAGATGCGCGACGAACTCATCAAGGCCTATGTGGATGGAACGTGCGATGTCATCACGGGGGACCGCTCCGCACTCTTCTCCGAGCGTGCCAAACTCGCTGAGCCACTTGAAAACGTCGTCCTGCCCGAAATCATATCTAAAGAACCGCTTGGCCCTGCGGTGAGGAATGACGACGTCAACTGGGCAGAAGTTGTGCGCTGGACGCTCGCCGGACTGATCAACGCGGAGGAAGTTGGTCTCAACAAGGTTAGCGCTGCGGACACCCAACCCCCAAATGATGGTGCACAGCGGCTGCTTGACGGCGCGGGGAACACCGGCACGAAGATGCAGCTCAACAGAACTTGGCTGAAGGATACGATTGCTTCGGTTGGAAACTACGGGGAAATGTTCGAAGCGAATGTAGGCAACAATAGCCCCTTGGGCATGAACCGCGGCCTCAATGCCCTTTGGAAGAGGGGCGGCATACTCTATGCACCGCCCATGTGGTGATGATGCCTTGTCTGACAAACACAATAGTCTCTGTGAACGACAAATAACCGAGTTGAGTGCGCCATGGTTCCTAACAGCACAGTCTCATCATTCATAGGTTGCACCCGGATCGCGACAGTAATAACAACCACCGTCGCAGCGGCCCTGATTGGCATCTGCTTCTCAGCGCATGCAGCTACCAGTCGCCTTCAACCACCCGACCCAAGCACGGTGCCATGGGTGAGCGCTGAAACCGAGCGCGAAATGACCGCGGCGATTGCATTCTACAAGCGTATCGTTGATGCGGGCGGTTGGCCGAAGCTGCCGGGTCGGCTCACACTGAGAATGGGATCGGACGATTCCAATGTCGCCGTCTTGCGCAAACGCCTTATGATGACGGGTGACCTCCCCACGAGCGCCGGCGGCGGAACGTCCTTCGACCAGAATGTCAAGAACGCGGTGCAACACTTTCAGACCCGAAACGGGCTGGAGCCGACGGGCGTCGTTTATGGGATCACACTGCGCTCGCTCAACGTGTCAGCGAAATCACGCCTCCAGCAGCTCCAAGTCAATCTGGCACGTATGCAGCAGCTACTCCCCAAGCTCGCCGGTTCACCAAAATATGTCATCATGAATGCTGCGAGTTTCGGTATGCAGGGCATCACCAACGGCAGGGTGACAATTACCAGCCGTACGATCACCGGCAAGCGCACGACACCCACACCTGTCGTCAGCGCGCAATTCCGCGCTATCAACATCCTGCCCTACTGGCACGTGCCTTCGTCTATTGCCAAGCGCGCGTTGATCCCCAAGATCCAAAAGGATCCCTCCTACCTCTACAAAGAGCGTATTCGTGTGTTTTCGTCGTTCGGCGGCGAAGAGGTGGACCCTTCGACGGTCAATTGGTGGGGACCAGAAGCCCAGCGCTACGTCTTTCGCCAAGACCCCGGCCCGCAAAACGCATTGGGGGTCCTGCGGTTCGACATGCCCAACAAGCACATCGTCTATATGCACGATACGCCGATGAAGAATCTATTTGGCTACTTCGAGCGTGCTTACAGCGCCGGCTGCGTTCGCACACAAAATTTCGTCAATCTTGCACTATGGATGCTTGACGGTCAGGACGGCTGGACACGGGCGCGCATCGAACAGCAAGTTGCGAGCGGCAAACCCGTCACAATAAAGCTTGCCAAGCCGATCCCCATTCACTTCATCTATTTGACGGCCTGGGCCACTAACGGCGTCGTCCAGTTCCGCAACGACCTCTACAATCGCGACGAAGGCGCGCCGCAAGTCAAAGAAGTGGCCGGCTGGCAGGTTCTCACGTCCACCGTCACCCCCTAGGCGGCGCTGGCAAGCGAAGTTGCATGTCAGGGATTTATTTCGCCGCGCACCGTGCTCCCCGAGATGCGAGCAGCGCATCATCGCGTGTGCCTTCGTCGGACTTCCCGCTGAGCCCCCGCGCGTCGGAAACAGGCTGATCTGATCGTCTTCCAGTGCACATTGGAACGAACCGGAGGCCGGCCAGAGGGCTAAGGCAAATGACGAAACCTTTTCTAATCTTGCAGTTGAGACCGGAACCGGCCGCTGCGGACAACGAGTTCGATGCCATCCTACAAAAAGGGGGCCTCGCTCAATCACAGGCCGTGCGCATCCGACTTGACTGCGAACCGATCCCGGCAGGTCTCGAGTTGGGCGACTACTCTGGGATCATTGTCGGCGGTGGCCCTGGTTGCGTGAGCGATCCCGTCGATCAAAAGACGGAAATCGAAAAACGGATTGAGGACTCGATCCTGAAACTAATGCCGGAAATCGATGAGGCTGATTTCCCCTTTCTTGGATGCTGTTACGGCATTGGCATACTGGCTCACCACCTTGGCGCCAAGGTCGGCAAGGAGCGCTATGGCGAGGATGTGGGAGCAGTCGAGTGCAGCCTGACAACGGACGGAAAAAACGACCAATTGATCGAGGATTTGCCAAATAGGTTCTTGGCTTTCGTTGGCCACAAAGAGGCGGTCCAAGAACTGCCTGAAGGCTGCGCTCATCTACTTACTTCTGAGCCGTGCCCTTACCAAATGATCCGATACAAAAACAACATTTATGCAACGCAGTTTCATCCAGAAGCTGACGGCCATGTCTTCGAACTGCGGATAAACATCTACAAGGACAAGGGCTATTTTCCGCCGGATGAAGCCAAGAGGCTTATCGAGAAATGTAATCAGTTGGATGTTCACGTCCCAGAAGCCATCCTTCGAAGCTTTGTTCGCAGGTATCTGCGGGACAGCGAATAGGTTGAGAATAGCTGCCTAAGAGAATTTGTCGGAACGGGGAAATTTGAAATCCCGCCCCTCAGTCTCCACTCGCGCCGTGCCCCTGGAGGAATCGGCAGCGCATTTTTGCGTGTTCCCTCGTCAGACTTCACGCTCAGTCCCACCACGTTGCGAGCACGCTGACCTTACTGTGTCCCAAAGCAACTCAGATCGCACCGGTTTTTGGAGAATCGCTTGGTCCTCACCACGGCGGACCAAGACGCTCGGGTAGCCGGTGAGGATCACGTAGGGCACGTCTTTATTATCAAGCGCGGTTTGTAGATCGAGGCTGTTTCCATCGAGCAGTGCGTGATCGAGGACAGCAACGTCGATTTCATGGCGACTAAGGCACGCCATCGCGTCGGATATCGATGCAACGGGGCCGATAACCTCAGCGCCTGCGAGCAGCAACTGCTCGCGGCAATCAATACCCGCCAGTGCGTCGTCCTCTACAAGAAGCACCGTCTTTCCAAGCAAAGGCGTCATCTGCGTGATCCCGTCCCAACGAGTGTTTGAGAATGACAACGCAGTTGCAGCGCCAAATGTTCCTTGCGCCAACGAGAAGCGCCACTCCCGAATGAAGAACAGCCAACGTGCCCACTCGACATCACCCGTTCTCGTCGAGCCCGAAGTAACGTTCGGCCCTATAGAGAACGACAAGCAAAAACACTGCGATCAAAGTGCCGATGACGGCGGTTTGCCACCCGCCGAGTCCACAGGCGAGCCCAAGCGCGGCCGTGACCCAAACGGTAGCTGCCGTCGTCAAATTCTTGACCGTGCTTGATCTCACGTCTCGCAAGACGACGCCCGCGCCGATGAACCCGATCCCACCAAGGACGCCCTGGATCGCCCCTTGCACGACGCGGCTCAACGAATCTGGATGCTCCGCCAACGTCGGCACCTGAAGAGCGGCAACGCTCACGGTGGCCGCGCCAAGTGCCACCAGAGCAAGCGTACGTACTCCCATCGGCTTGCCGGCTAAATCACGGTTTACGCCAAGGGCACAACCAATCAACGCGGCACTGCCCAAGCGCAATGCGATTTCGCCGACGTCGAGCTCCATCGTCCTTATTGCCTTCCTGTCGGTTCCTGCTTTTCTTTGCAGTAAACGCGCACGCCGACCGCATTCTCCCTCAAGGAAACAACGCTATTCTGCCCATTGAGTTCCCCGCGCTACCGCATCCACCGGTGGGGCCCGTTAGCTCTAGCGGGAACAATCGCAAGACTCAGCCGTTATCCGAATGAGTGCAGCACGCGCGCACCAAGTGGCGCGCTGCCCGAGAATTCAACATGAACCGGAGGACGACTCAGCATGAAACAAGAACCCGTCTTGACTCCGACAGAAGCGCGGCAGGCTACGCCGACTCGAAGCACGTTTCGGGTCCTCATATTATCATTGTTCCTCGCAGTATTCGCAGCAGGCGCAATTTACTATGCGTTCTACGAGACATCGTGGCCCGAGCGAACAGCGCCCGTCGTGAATTCTTCGGATGAGGTTCCGGCTGATCCAGCTTAGATCGATCAGACCAAGAATTTGCGCATGCAAGAAGCGCGCATTCGAATTCAGCGCGGCTCAGTCGATCGTTGGACACACGGCGGTTTGAAGGCAATCCGCCCGAACGTCGCCGCGCCGATGCCGGCCGCACTGAACCGGAGATGGAACGGGTGCCTCTCGCACTCGTTTTCCTCCCAAGCACTAAACAAAGGAGCAATGATCATGACTGTTAAGTTCACAGCCCCCATTCTGGCACTTGGTCTTCTTGCCGGATCTGCAATTGTGCCGGCAGGCGCTGAGGATCAGAAACACCCGCCGACGAACCGCGTTGGCGAGGAGGTCCCCACGATGACTAAGGACACCGATAAGGATACGCACGCGCCCACGAACCGCGTTGGTGAGGCAGTGCCTACCATGACCGACGACAATTCCTCGGAGGCGAAGGCCACGGACATGGATGACAACAGCACGTCGAAGCAGTAAGGCGTTCGCGTCTGACACCCTAAAACGCTGCTTCGCCCTGCAGTCTCCGGACTGCAGGGTCTTTTCTTGCCCAATGTCCACCCAAAAAGGGACCCTGCTCGCTCGGGGGCCCATCCCATCAAAAACAAAAGTAAAAGAGCAGCGACTCATGTCGCTGCTCTCGCCGTCTTGGTAGCAATTATTAGGTTCGGTCGGCCGGATTTGTCCACTCTGGGGCCGCCTGCAGGCTTTCCTTCGTGACGTTAGCGGTAACGACGAGACCGCCATCCTCGTCCGTCTTGAATGAAAGCTGGTCGAACGACACGGCCACGTCTTTCTCGCCAATGCCAAGAAAGCCACCGACGCCTATGATAACGGCAGCCACTTCGCCGTTATTACTGATGCGAACATCATTGATGTCGCCAACAGTCTCGTTCGCACTGTTCTTTACACTCTTGTTGATGAGGTCATTGACCGGTAGCTGACCTGAATTTTTGACCTTGGTCATCTCCTGTGCGGCCGGCTCTGTTTTCTGCGCATTGTCCTGCCCGATGGCCGGGATGGACATCAGTGCAACAACAGAAGCACATGCAAGAATCTTCTTCATGATTAAAAGTCCTCGTTGGGGTTGTTCCATTAAGTAGCGCCGTCGATGAATTGAGAGATCATCACAACGGCGCAACTGCTGCCTCAACGGCAACTGCGTACCAAACGGTTGAGGGCGGCCGTTGTTCCACGTCTGCAAGTAATCGGTTCGTAGTTCGTGAACGTGAAACCGTGGAACCAACGATTTCGCGAGGCGTTCATTTGGAGGAACGCTAACTCCCAGGAGGAACCCATGAAGATCGATGACCTGAATGACTTGTTTGTGCATACGCTCAAGGACATCTATTTTGCCGAGCGCCAAATCGTCAAAGCGCTGCCGAAGATGGTAAAGGCAGCCGACGCAAAACAACTCGCCAAAGCATTTGAACACCATCTGGAGGAGACGAAGGAGCATGTCTCGCGTCTCCAAGAGGTGTTCAAGATTCTCGGAGAGAAGGCAGAGGGTGCAGAGTGCCCGGCCATCCAGGGTATCCTTGAGGAAGCCGAAGAGCTGATGAAAGAAATCAAGGACCCCGATACCCGTGACGCAGCAATGATTGCGGCTGCCCAGGCGGTGGAGCACTACGAGATAACGCGTTATGGAACGCTCGTTTCGTGGGCCGGACTGTTAGACCTCAAGGACGCGGCCAAGATCCTATCCAAGACGCTGAAGGAAGAGCACGCCGCCGACTCGAAGCTCACGACGATTGCAGAAGGAAAGCTCAACAAACAGGCCGCCTGACCCACACAGGCCGGGAAGTCTGTCGTCGCGAGATGGGGCAGGCCAGCGGTACGAACCGCGGGCTTGCCCTGCTTCGTTTCGGTCCAGCCCACCCCGGCAAGACCATCACGTGTTCGTGTTAGGGATGTTGCCGCATCTAAGCAGTTATAGCTTTCACACGGGCCAGTCTCAGAATCGCCCGTCGTTGTTGGATATTCTGAGGAATGGTTTACGCGCCATTCGGCATACGCGGGGAAACGCCAGGTATGTCAAATGACATCGCGGGAGTTATCGCGCTGTTGTATGACACTCGCCACGTACGGTCATCGTACGGAGGCTGCCACGCCTAGTGGTTTTAGCTCAGAAGGCGAGAAACCCGTGTCTGAGACGCCAAGCCCGATCCTGTTGTCCATTGACACTGGCATCGTCGAACAACACAAGTGTTCAGCTCAGAACGACCCACTTCCGCAAATGGATGCGATTCATATGGCCGCTGTGCAACCACTCGCGGGCAAGACCGTACTGCTGGTCGAAGATCAGACTCTCATAGCATTGGACACTGAAAACATGCTCCGCGATCTAGGAGCGACGGAAGTCGCAACGTTCGCGAACACACAGCAGGCATTAGCATGGCTGGCCGACGGCGCGCCTGCAGTCGCCGTACTCGACTATAAGCTCGGAGTGGAAACATCTCTTTCCGTTGCTGAGGCGTTGGTCGCGCGTTCGATTCCATTTGTATTCACAAGTGGATATGGTGAGATCGAAATCCTCTCCGATCGTCTGCACGACGCCCGAGTCGTTCAGAAACCATACACGCCCGAAAACCTGGAACGGGCGCTGCGTACATGCCTCGGCTAGTGAGAGCAGCGCAGGGTAGAGCGTTCCTCGTCTGAATGCTAGAGAAGCGGACGGATGGTCTCACTGGTGCCATCGTACCCGGCGAGTTCGGCGAGTTCATCCCTGTCCAATATCTCAAATTCATGCTCTTTCCATCGGATGATGCGGTCACGCGTCAACTTCGCCAAGGTTCGATTCGTATGAACCAGCGATAGCCCGAGCGTATCAGCTATGTGTTGCTGCGTGATGGGAACTCGAAACTTACTGGAAGACGTGCTCAGGCCCACTTCCGAGACTCGCTGCGCCAGGTGCAATAACAAATGTGCACATCGCTCGGCAGCGGAGCGCCGACCAACGGAAAGCAGCTGTTGATCCAGAATCTGCTCTGATCGCGCAGCAAGCCAGGTCACATCGAACGATAGACCCGCATGAGTCTCAAATAGGCGCCAAAGCCCTTCGCGTTGAAAAACGCACAGCACCATGTCTGTGAGCGCCTCGATCGAGTGCTCCATCTCGGTTAAGACAGAACCTTGCAGTCCGATGAAATCGCCAGGTAGCGCATAGTTGAGGATCTGTCTGCGTCCATCCGGCAAGGATTTGTAGCGGAAAGCCCAACCCGACAAGACCGTATAGAGATGCGCGCTGTTTGTGCCCTCGAGGAAAAGCATCGTTCCAGCTTCGGCCGACAACTCTCCCGTCTTGAACGACTTAACGAAGGCAAGCTCCTTCTTCGTGAAAGGGCGAAATATCTTCTGACCGCGAAGTGGGCAGCGATCGCAGGGGATCTGACGTTTTGCGGTACGCTTGAGATCCGCCATTCCAAGCTGCTTTCTGCTGTTCTTGTGCCCGCTCACGTTGTCTCCTGTCGAGTGATGGATTGCAAGCGACCAGAAAGCGCGCAATACGCGCCTCCAGTCACGGTCCGGTAACGCAATCAGTGCTGCCCTGCGCCGCCGTCGCTGTGGGACGCTCCGCGAGCATTCTGCTGTTCGTTTGCGTCCCAGACAAGGACGTGCTGGGCCGGCATGTCGAGCACCCAGCAAACCCCGTCGGAATCAAAATCCAATGTCGCGTCACCGTCCAATCCACGCGGTGCGAGCTGCTCCATAACAAGTTGCCCAAAACCCCGATGTGAAGGGCGAGTGACCTTTGGTCCTCCCGATTCTTTCCAGGTCATCTTGACGCGCATTTCATCTCTGCAATTCGCAGGTGACGACCACTTCACCGCGATGCGCCCTTTGGGCACGGATAGGGCGCCGTACTTGGCCGCATTTGTTGAAAGCTCATGCACTGCTAACCCGATATTCTGAGCAGCTTCCGGCGTGACGATCATATGCGGTCCGGAAATGGAGATCTGGGTGGCATGCTGATCCAAATAGTGCGCAAGTTGAGAATGGACGAGATCGGACATCGAGACACCGGTCCAATCCTGCTGGACAAGCAGATCGTGCGAAGCCGCAAGCGCTTGTAGGCGGCCGGAGAAGCGCTCCTCAAATTCGGCAGCTGTTTTGCTTCCGGCTTTGGTCTGGCGCGCCATCGCTTGAATGACCGCAAGCAAGTTTTTCGACCGATGAGTAATCTCGCGCATGAGAAGGTGGATGTGCTCCTCATCGCGCTTACGCTGCGTGACATCCCGTGCCGTTCCAGCCATCCGCACGGGCTTACCACCCCCAAAATAGGTGCGGCCTCTTGCGGCAATCCAGCGTTGGCGCTGATTCCTTTTTCCTGTCACGCGATACTCTACGTCGTACTCGATCGGATCCGCCGGATCTTGTGATTGTGCGATGGCGCCCTCTACCTTCTCCCGGTCGTCCGGGTGAAGGGACTCAACAAAAACGTCGAATGTCACGGTATCCTCGGGCCCTAATCCCCAAAGCTCACGCATCCGCGAGTCCCACGTCAGCTCGTTCGTGAGTAGATTCCAATCCCAGGCACCTGTCGCTGCCGAGCGCAACACCAATCGCAGGCGGTCGTCACTTTCGCGCAAACTGTGCTCCATGCGTGCACGCGTTCTTGAAGCTTGCGATAAAGCCTTGGCGGCTTCGTCCACCTCTCTAATTGATGATGAAATCTCTGGGACCCGGTTGCCGCGACCGAGTGCCTCTGCAGCCGAAGCCAATTTGCGGACGGGCCCCGAAATCATATGTCCGAAGAGATAGGCAAACAGAACGGACAAGAGACAGAAACCGGCAGCCAAACTGGCAATCATGACCCAAGATTGTTTGAGCGATTGACTGGCCACGGCGGCCGGTACTGTGGTGCCAACCAACCAGTCGGAGAATCGCGAGTGTGTCGAAGCGCGCAGGACCGGCACACCGTCTAGATTTTCGGTGCTCCAGACGCCGCGGCGTTGCTGCAATCCAAGCCAAATTTTCTGCGCAAGTCTCTTGCCGACGTATTCTTGGTACTCGGGAAAACGGGCAATGATTGTACCAGAACGGTCGACAACGGTTGCCGTCCACCCTTCATCGAGATTCGCGTCTTCAAGAATTTCGAGAATGCGCGTCGGCTCTATCGAGGCAGACAAAACGTAGGAAATCTTTTCCTTGTTGAACACAGGCACACTCAACGAAAAATAAGCACTGCCCGGATCGCCTGCCGCCTGAAGATTGGAGATTTGCGCCTGCCCAGACTTGAGGACATTGCTCCAGTCATCCCCAACTGTCGCAGGCAAGGCATCGCCCCACCCGAAGCGTGTGTTAACGAGCTGATTTCCTCGCGTGTCGGTGAGCACAAAGTGATCCCCGCCCACCTGGTTTGCAGCTCTAGCTTGTCGGTAAAAGGAACTGAAATCTCGCCGCGTCAGTGATGGCGACGTCGCCAGCGCTTTCAAGGTTGTAATTGTACTGGAAAGACTCCGGTCGATTGATGCTGTCAACGAAAGTGCAACGTCTTGTGTTTCGCGCACGATCGTCGAGCGCTCCAGCTCCGCCGTTCGGTAAATCATGAGTCCGCTAAAAACAGTGATTGGCAGTAACAATGCCAATCCATAGACAAGCAGCTGCTCTCGGATTGACCACTTATGCCAACGCAGTCGGCCGATGATCGCAGGTATGCTGGCTCGCGACGTGCCGCCTTCAGTCTTATCGCTGTTCTGCCCCATACTCATTGCGCGCCACTGCAGGAATCGCCCCCGGTTCAGCGATTCAGGAATTTCTCACGCAAAACCCCCGTTTTCGAAGACGCCCAGTGCGTCTTGTGAGGTAGGTGCGCGCAATGGCCCAATCACCGGCCGTGGTTGTCCTTCAACGCTTCAACGTGAGCTTGGTTCCGTGTTCTTCCAAGGTGAGCATGGTGCGCGAGGGACCGTAACGATTGTCAAAACTTCCATTGGAACTTCGAACGCTGGATCACGTTTAGCCTCAGCAAGGGCGTCCCCTCCCCTCCCCCAACGCCCTTGCTCAACACCGGACCCGCAGACCGCCCCCCGCG
>Ga0315534_1000528_pt1 | contig 26545 bp, 30 predicted proteins | sample SalMarSW160240MG_FD_203094 | JGI IMG/M metagenome (GOLD analysis project Ga0315534, IMG submission 203094) | Salt marsh sediment microbial communities from the Plum Island Ecosystem LTER, Massachusetts, United States - Salt Marsh Sediment SW1602-40 ...
CCCCTCAAGAGATAGCTACGCCCCAGAACAGACTTCAGATGCGTGGCAAAAGACGCTAGCGTTCCTCGAAAACAGTACACGAGGTTAGTTTCCTTGAGCTAAACGTTACTCCATTTTCTAGACCTAGAAATCCCTCCATTTTCTAGGTCTGATGTATAAGCTGAAAGGTCTTCTCCTCCTATATTTCCTTCAATGCCATTTTAGGACCAAAGAGCCAAGGTGAGGTCATGATTTGAGTCCTACATTTCCCTTCATTAGGCATGCTTATTCATTACGAAGATCGTGATAGTTTAATGCCGCTACCAAATCTGAGAACATATGGTGTCATAAATGTTGTAATTAAAGTTACAATGCCTATTATGGGAAAAACTGATGCACTAATAGCTCCTGTTCCTTGTCCTACTTGTGCAACAACTAATGATAGCTCGCCTCTAGCAGATGATATTGCTAGTCCTGTTCTTAGAGATGTTAGTCTATCGTATTTTGAAGTCATCAGAAGGATACTGACTATAAGGAACTTTGAGGCAAACGAAATTAGAATTAATATCAATGCAGGCACAATGAAGAAAGGAATTAGAGATACATCCATCAATGCACCTATTGATATAAAGAATATTGCGGCAAACATATCCCTTAATGGTACTGTTATTACCCGGGACACCTGTGCACTTTTAGATTCAGCAATTAATACTCCTGCAAGAAATGCTCCTGTTGCTACAGACAATTCAAGATATGAAGCTAGAAAGGATAATCCGAAGGCTAAACCAAGTATAGAGATTAGGAGTAAAGCGTAGTCATTTGTTTTCGCTATTCTATCGATAATTCCTGGTATGAATCTGGAACCAAAAACTAATACTGATCCTATAAATGCTGCTACTGTCGAAATAGATATAACTAGAGGTAAAACAGGCAGATCATTTCCTGCTCCCCCAGTTCCGATATCGGACACACTTTGCTCTGCAATAGATTGAATAATTCCCAATGCTGCAATTGCGACTATATCTTCTACTATCGATATCGCAAGCAGCAGAGTAGTTGATTGATTTCTAATCATATTCAGCTCTTCGAGTATCCTAACTGTGATGACTGTGCTTGTGATGGACATGGCCAGAGCAAGAAATATCGAATCCAAGTAAGAAAATTGCATAGCTTGGGCAACAAAGAAGGATGTAAGAAGTGTACCTAGTGTTTCTGACAATGCAACAATCGTGGCAGTTCTACCTACAGATCTAAGCTTTGCTATGGGAAATTCGGTTCCTACCACAAAAAGCAGCATTATTATTCCGAGCTCTGCGAATCTATTTAGTGTGTCAACGTTCTGTATAAGGCTGAATGGTGGCGTATATGGACCTATAACCATCCCTGCAAGAATATAACCGATCACCATTGGTTGTTTTAATTTGTACGTAATAGCTATCATCACTGCAGCAACTATCATAATTACTGCAAAATCCTGAATAAAGAATGGAGAAAGGGTACCTTCAGGAGATAGACCTGGAGAAGACGAAAGGGGTAACGAAAATGAATTATTTGTATGGACTAATTGTAAAATGATATCTGAGAAGCTGATCACTGCTACTTAGATAATAGTATACCCCTTATAACTCTAGTTTGAAGATCTGTACTAAACGATCTTACTTTGGACGTCTCCTACTCCTCGTTGTCATCATATGTTATTATATCCCACATTATTAGCTATTAAGTAGTTGTCATATTGTCAGTACTCTTTATGTTTTGAATGAAACCTTTTCCTTTGTGCCATTGACACTCTTCCTTGTTGCCTGCAAACACAAGTATGTGAACAGGACCTTAGAGAACTAGTACCCTATTCTTCAGTAGAGAACTAGTACCCATGGCTCTATATCCAGAGGCTCTGTATTATGGTACATCTGCTAACTTAGTGTATTCTAAATATGCAGTTGCAGCGACTGCGTCTGTACCATAATTATGGAATCGTGCTTGCCATGAATTTGGTGGCAGTTTCTTGCTTTCGAACTCTGGATTTCTTTCATTCGGTTCGTCTTCACCCCTCACACTCCGGTTACCACCTCGTCATTTGCACATAATGCTACTGAGTTAACCTGAGCTAGCTCTACAGTCATTAGCTAAAATGGCACTGAAGGAACATAAGATTGATCTTTCTAGATTTGTTACTTTGAGATAGATCTGGCAAAGAAAAATGGCAGAGAAATCGTTACACTAGATGATTAGAACGATTATAGTCGCACTATACCTATAAAGTCAAAGAATTTGGCTAGGCGTCCCTCATACTTCTTTCTGGTCAGTGGCGACTTGGTAAAATACACAAACATTGAATAGGGATCTGTTAGGATCTCCTTTTCTTCTCCTATATCCACTAGTTTACACCTTTCTATACCCAGAATCCTATTTAAGAACCGATATCGTCATGGGCTCAGAGGGATGAGGGACAAATTTGACATGATTCTTGGGCCCTAGATGGACTAGTATTATTTACAATGTGAGTCGTAGAAGTGATTTAAACCGATCTTCACAATTCCATGATGAGCAGTTATCTTCTCTGCATACAGTCTTGGACTTCTAATTTTCAAAGCTATTTTGGAGACCTTTTTTTCCATTGATACAGTCACTTCCAATATCGTTTAGCGTCTTGTATATATCGATTTTCAGTACTACAAAACAAGTTGGAACTTTTTGCCTCGGATTCTTAGTAGTAGTTATCGATGAACGTGTTCGTAAATCCGTGCTCATTTCAGCCAACTACGTTAGTTACTGCGTGAGAGACTGCTAAATCCATGAATATGATAAAGCAACAATTCTACTGTACTATGAACTAGCCACAAGACCTCAAACCGAGGGTTTCAGGGGCTAGTGTACATAATAGATTCCAGGAGTGGAGGAAAGAAGGCGTATTCAAACGTATGTGGATTGATGGATTATCAATATATGATAAAAACAATAGAATAGATTGGAAATGGCAGACTATGGATGGCGTTATTACAAAAGGGGAAAAAAGCACAGGACCAAATCTCACAGACAGAAGTAAATCAGGTACCAAGCGTAGCATACTGGTAGATGGTAAAGGAGTACCTATAGGTGTATCTGTAGATGGTGCTAACAGACATGACATGAAGACGAGTAAGGCAACCCTGAAATATTTTTTGCACGCGAGGAAGAATCATATAACAACTTGGTAGGTCAAACATACCTCTCATCTAAGGACCAGATACAACCTTATTTATGTGACCTAACCAGTCAATGTTGAGAATCAAATGAGAGTAATAGTTAGAGCAATGATTCCAACAACCGCAGGCAACAAAATGGTCAAAGATCCCAATTTCTTGAAGAACGTCGAGGACTATATTAAGAAGGTCAAATGCGAGGCCGCATATTTTACCGACATGAACGGAATGAGAACAATGGTATTCGTTTTGGACCTGTCGAGTCCAGATATGATCCCTGCGATAGCAGAACCATTGTTTCAGGAATATGATGCCAATGTAGAGATCCATCCTGCAATGAATTTGGACGATTTGAAGAAGGCAATTTCAAGAATGGAAGGTTAGTAAAGAACTAGAAACCTTCATCTTTTTTCTGATGTTAATATTTCTGCGAGCCAAATTTGACCTGATTTCCCAACCCGTATCGACAATGGAGATAAAGTAAGTAGTAGAGTCTCTTTTATCGCTATCGGCGGGAAGTGGTGAAGTGTGGATTTTCGAACCTCTTCCTTATTACTGATTGCATAGTTTTCATTTCTTCGACATACAACCGCTAGAGAATACATAAATCGGATATGCGTCGTTACATTATGAAAATTATATGTTAGGAGAGTTAATTTATGAAAGTAAAGGAAGAATTACAGGCCAACGGGTACTATCAGTTGAAAATGGGATTCCCAAACTCGAGGTCTCGATTTCAGGTACAGGAAAACTTACTGGCAATATTGAAGTAACAGAAAATTGGACTTATTGGCCCTTACATTCTTGGTTGCATTTTGTGTAGTTATACTTCTACCACCACTTTTGGAAGGTTGGAGCATTCTTGTCAGTTTAACCCCTATAGAAGGTGGTTCAACGATCAAGTGTGGGAAAAATGTATCTGCTTACGAATTCACATTAGTCGTTTGCCATATGTCTCGCATAACCCATGATTCGTCAGTTATTACTTCGCCATAAGATGCACGGAAATCCATCCAATCTTTTAATGCATGATAAGCCTCTGGGGTAACGAAAGTGTAATACTCCTCTCGGTCTCCTGCGTAGACTATTAGCCTTGCGGCTGCTACTTCGCCCTGCTCATCAAAAAATGGCTTGACATGTTTCCATTTTATGAAATCCCATGCACCTAGACGAATTCCCGAACTAACCATCGTATAGATTATGGGCTTAATCCGTCTATCGGGATATTCTATTAATTTTTGAATCTCCTCAATTGTTGGAGCTCTATCATTGGAAGCCTGTCTCCCATAAGGTAATCCTTTTCTTAACCTTTTCCAGTTTATTGAATTTAGATCATTCATCTCGCAAAATAGTTTGGTCGCTTTGTAATAGTTTCTAATTGTAGACTCTACAATTTCACCTCTATTTACTCGGTCTAACTGAAAACAGATGAAGTCCATGAACACTTCTTCAACCCATCCTGGATTTTCCTTTGCTTTTTGATAGAATTGAGTGGCTTGTTCGTCTAGTTGTCCTCGCAGGCCTAGATAATCGAGAAACATTCTAAACCTCTGTGGGTATTGACGTCTGGAATCTGCTGCCTTTAATCCAAACATGAATCTTGCCATAGGATATCTGCTGTTTCTTTCTCGCTCTACTTCCAAATTTACACTCATATTATAGCTCTGGGCCTAAATAAAGGGACAAGTTTGGGTTGGGCCCAGAGGGAGTCGGATGAAAATTCAATCGAACCCATTTTTCAAATATGCGGTTAAGAGCTGCCTCAGTTGTTGGTTTCTTCCTAGCGAGGGCCCGATATTATAACTATGCTTTCTTAGACTCTTTATGTCCTATTACAATATGTCCTGGACTGCCTGCTATATGTTTTTTTTCAATACGATTAAATCCCGTTTTTGAGAGCATCTTATAGATCTCGGCAAAGGAATATGACTTTCCTTCATTCGTTTCCACTACCATATTTAATCCCATAAGTGCCGAAAGTGGTGGGCCAATCATGTCATCATTTAAGAGCCATTCATTTATTATTATCGTACCTTCCCCTCTTTCAGGAAGACTATCGTATGCTTTTTTTAGTAAGGACATGCATTTGTCCTTGTTTATGCCTCCAATGTAAATAGCCAGGTCAACATTTTAGGTTTAAAATGTGATGTTCGTCTTTCATCCCAAGTAAACTCTCTTGTCCGATTAGTGGTTGACAAATTCGAAAGAGAAACCATAGACATACTTGTCAATAATGCAGGAGTCGCATTTGACAAGAGACTAGTGAATACCTCAGAAGAGGAATGGGATCAAACGATAGACACCAATCTAAAAGGTGCATTTCTCTTCGCAAAGTCTGTTCTTCCGTACATGATTAGAAGTGGATCAGGTGTAATATTAAATGTGAATTCAGGTGCTGGTAAGTCCGGCTTCAGCGATTTATCATCTTACTGTGCAAGCAAGTTTGGACTTGTAGGTCTAGCTGAAAGTCTGGCATTAGAAGTTGAATCATACAACATAAGAGTGTTAACAATATTTCTTGGACAGGTAGCTACAAAGATGTGGCAGGACTATGATTACAACTATTATGAAAAGAACAAGAGTAAAATGCTTAGTCCTCAGAAGGTAGCTACAAAAATTGTCGAAATGATATTTGACGCCAAGAATTTTAAGAATGGAGACTCGGTAGAATTGTATTATCCATAAATACTGTCGATTTGACACAAGCAGGCATGACAAGAGATATCCATTATTACATGTGGTTGAGGTGCGTGCAGTGAGGTTTACCAACTAAAGTATGGCAAGTACTAATGATGACATTCGTAGCACACACGATAACGAAAAATTAATTCTTTCGCCAGCAAGAGATGTCAGTAAAGAAATACATAGAAACAATGAATGAAGCAAGATTCATGTATATCTAAGAACAGGAGCCATTATGAATAGATGGAAACAATGATGTTAACAATAGGTGGAATATTTTGGATTCTTACTTATATTTTTATAATATCAAAGGGTTTCAGAGACAAAACCTATGGAATGCCCATTATTGCATTATGTGCTAATATCTCTTGGGAGTTTATATTTTCATTTCTTCTGCCACATTCTCCACCCCAACTATTCATAAATTATCTCTGGTTTGGGTTAGACATAATAATTGTATTCCAGTTTTTCAAATACTATAAAAATGAATTCCCAACTTTGTCACCTTTGAAAATATACTCTGTGTTTGGCTTGCTGACTATTACTGCATTTAGTACAATATTATTATGTGCAATATCGTTAGGTGACAACAGAGGAGTGTATACTGCCTTTGTACAAAACTTTTTGATGTCAATACTTTTTGTAGTCATGTTCTTCAAAAGAGGAAAAGGGTTGAGAGGCCAGTCAATTTATATCGCAGTATTCAAAATGTTGGGTACAGGGTTAATAAGCGCATACTTCTATCTATATGACCCAGTTTCGCAAGTTTCTTTTGTACTGCCTACTTTGTTTGTATTAATTTTCGTATCCGATCTTTTGTATGTCATCTTAATTGCTAGCAAATACAAAAAAGACAATATACCAATGCTCAAAATACAAATATAAGCTAGTAGCCAATAAAGGCTGAATCAGCCCAGTACCTTTATTATAGGTAAGTATGAATCAGTCAGTCATGCTGCAGTCGCTTCCGATATTGTCTCCATCTATTTCGATTTCAGTTTGTGCTTCTTCTTCTTCTGCCTTATTCAGTAAGTTTAGGAAGAACTTCAAATCTGCTCTGACAATCGTTCTGAAGAAAGTTTAGTCATTTCTTATCTGCCTGTCGAATTGCCTGCATTTTCGATTCTGTCCTGGTTCTTGTTGTAGCAGTCGATAACTTTGTATGGATTAGTTTCCGTCGCATAGCCACATTCATTACTATAGATGTCAAGACCTTCAAGAGTCTGGATACTGTTTAGTATATCGTCTGTTTGATCGTTTGCCTTTGACTCAGCGTCCATAAGTCTCTCAAACACTTCTGAAGTCATGTTTTCTACTTCGACCTCATAGGTTGAAGCCCAGGATTTTGGGCCTGAACAAACGATCCAAAGTGACTCGGGCTTTTCTTATTGAATACATATTCTTAGTATTAGTTCGCTATTAGTTATGATGATTTGAATCAAAATATAGGTTCACCCATCCTTAAACCGTTATCACTATCTTCCCGTTTGCTTGATTGGAGTCCATCAGGCGATGCGCTTCTTGCAGATCCTTAAAAGCAAAGGTTTTGGCCGAATGTACCTTCATCTCTCCCTGTTCAACCATATTGATATATTTTTGTAATTGAGCATGAGAAATATCTGAAGCCTCACCTGAATAAGATGTCAGTTTTACTGCCGTCGGAATGTCATCCATAGGACTAAAATTTTTAAGCTCCCATTCGCCTCCAAGAATTCCGGTCATGCATACGATTCCCCCTCTTTTTAAAGCTCTAAGAGAGTCCAATAGTGTTGCAGTTCCAATTAGTTCTAAGACTCTATCGACTCCTCCCGGGTACCTTTGTCTAACTTCAGCACTCACTGCACCCTTGTCGACGATGATGTCTGAAGCGCCAAGTTTTTTGAGATAATCACTTTTGGATTCAGACCTAGTTGTCGAGATCACTTTCAATCCAGCCTGTTTCGCGATTTCTAATGCACACAAGCCAATCGAAGATGTGCCGCCTCGGATCAACAATGTTTGTCCCGGTTTTATCTCAAGTCCTTGATACAAACTACCATGCGTGGTTTGTATCATTTCTGGAAGGGCTCCAAGCGTTTTCCAATCGAGATTTGTTTTGATTACGAATACACTTTCCTTCGGCACACGAGTAAACTCGGCATAAGCTCCATCAAATTCGCGACCCATTCCGCCCATTATCGCTGCAACTTTTTGACCTACGGTGAAACCTGAGTCAACTGATTCTACGATTTCGCCAACACATTCAATCCCCAAAACTCTTGGGAATCCAACATCGGGTGACTTGCCAATTCGTGTGAGGTACTCTGATCGATTTAATCCTATTCCTTTAACTTTTATTAAAATCCACCCAGGCTTCACCTGTGGAACGCTAATTTCTTTTAAAATTAATTTCTCGGGGCCGCCTGGTTCATTAATGATGTACGCCTTCATGAGCTAACGGATACAGGCGGCCATAATATTATTGTCATTAACGATGTGAAGAGGTTGCCGGACCTCTTTGAGAAAGTTCTTCTTTGATAGCTTTGTAAGCTCCGGCCTCATATGCACCAAGCGAACCTCCTCCTTGAAATGTTAAGGCTCTATTTACGCTAGAATTCATAAATCTTTTCACAACATGCTTTCCAATGCTGGCCATATTATTTAGCAAATTAGCCTGCAATGCATTGCAATGAATGCGCTTTGCTTTAATAGACAGCAATGAAGGACTGAAGCATGCAAGCGATAGTTCTGTTTGACACTCTCAATAGAAATAGAGTAGGAATAGCAGCTGCCTGAGAAAAGGGGGTTGCATTATAATGAAATATAAGCATATCGTAATACCTCAGTTCGGTGGACCAGAGAATCTCATACTAGCTGAGGATGAGCTTCGAGTAACCCCGTACAACGGAGTTAGAATATTCTCTATACACCAGATTCCTGAATTAGAACGATCATAGTCGTATTCCAGTTCGGGAATAGTCGTATGCTCGTTCAAGATATATTCACGTGACCCGATGCATTAAGACAATTAATCAGAGCAGTGGCATCAAAGTCGTAAAATTTCCGTCTATTTTGACCACCTCGTGACAAGTAGTCGAAGTTGAGATTTCTTCCTAGCAAATTAGAACGGTTTATAGCTCTATCAAAATCTAGGAATAAGATCTCAGGACATATTCTTATGGCCACATCTCCATCTTCGTCAGGAAAAATTTACCTACCTTTAACTTACGTCAGATTCAGGTTTTGCGTAAAACCTAAGAAACGAACTAAGGTTGATCGTTAATTCCAGTGATAATAGTACACAGTTGCATTACCATCAGCATCTATACTCGACTTGTATATCGATACTATGTCACTTAAAGAGTTCAACATGCCTGTTGCATTTTGATCAAAGATAGCAATACCTCCACCAGAATATGTTAGGTCATTAGAATCAATTGTACCCAATTCTAGAAACGTATAAGATGCTGTACCATTATTATTATCAGTGTACTTTGCTCGTCCTTCCAAGAACATAGTTTGGCTATCTCGAAAGGTTATGGTGGCGTTTGCTATAGTTTGCACTTCTGTTGTTCCATTAAGTATACCAGTCCCTAAACCAGTTGTATTAAATGGGGTGCCTGGTGGTTGTGGATCAACTGTGCTATTCGAATAACTTTCGATAAAAAATGGTTTTCCTAATGTTATGTAATCATTGGTTGGCAATATTGTTATTGCAGTCTGGTAATCTACTACATTTGCGAATAGAATCAAGGGTAAGGAAGTAATGATAACCACAAGTATCGTGATATTGGTCAGTTCTTTACTCATAATCGTGTGGGTAAAGTTCAGCTAGTATTAGAATATTTATGAGTTCCTAAAATGAAAAGTTAGTGGGGAGTTTTTAATGCGACCCAATTATCAGGTTTTTACAGATTCTTTTACGCTAGCAAAGTCAAAGATGACAACTGGTTCATCTCTGACAACCAAACTATACTCGACTAACCCATATGAGGCAGAATTTTGTGAAGATCGAATCCTAATTCCGAGTTTACAAAAAGGAATAGAAAAGGATAAGCCAGTTAGGTAAAACTATACACGGCATATTAGACCTCAGAGACATCATCACTTAAACATACTAATAGCGAGGACATATTTACCCAAAACTGTATGATGAATTTACGATGGTCTAATCGATTTATTTTTGCTGCTCTAATTCAGGGGGCTATTGTAACAGCTCTCACTATAATGCTAACTGCATTTGTTACATCAACACAAGTTCCTGTGGAACTCATATCTATCATTATACCAAATCCTGCAGCTGGTTATATTGAGATAGCTGCTCTTGCAGGGCTGGGCTTATATCTTGTGGTTGGGGTCATCTCAACTGCGGTTACTGCATACATATACCATCACTTTGAAGTATTGCTAGACAAGAAATACAGAGGGATAACCAATAAGCTTGCATGGTCTCACCTTGTGCTTACAAATATTGGAATAGCAGCTGCAAGTCTAATGATGATATATGCAGGATACTTAGGTGATCTTGCAGTTACTCCAGTGGATGATGGTGGATGGGGTTTGACAATCAAACAGGCTTCAGACAGGATTATGAATCAATTCATATTTCCAATTGGGATTATGCTATTGGCTACAGCAATAGGTGCAGTTTGTGGCGGAGTCGGTTTCATAATCGTATACTTCCGAACATGAATGCAGCTTATGCAAAGGCAGGGAAACCATAGAATTAGACTTGCTCTTTATTGACTCTATTGACTTATTAATTAAGAAAGATTAACGTCCGTATCATGAATGAAATAACTAAATTAGTCTTACTTTCTGTATTTGTTTACATTATCTGGGTTTTTGCAACATATATGTTAGAAGGAAGGATCAATCTTCTTCAAAGAGTTGATCCTATTGGTAGAATGGAATATGCTGTAACTGCAAATATTCTGATAGGGACGATCTTTGGGCTCATAATGCTCAAACCATCAGCTCTCGTTCCCATCGTACTTTCTTGGCCGTCTCTTCAGGATGTGCAGTTACTTTTTTCCACTCCGGTGCACTTTGTTATTCTTGTACTGCTGTGTTTCTAAGATAGGGAATCTGCTTAATACAACCAAATTTCGTTCTGCAAATGGTTCGCCGCTATCTGTTGTGGTGTGTGTAATATGATAATTTTCATATTGAGTTCCCTGGCGTAGTTCGTTCAAGGCATCTATAGAATTGATTTCTTGAAGCAATAAAAAGAAAGGCGGCTATAATGTCAAGGTTCAGACGATTTCTCAAATACTTTCGGTACGAGTCTATTCCCATTAAAAGATGTTTTAGTCTCTTAACTTCATCTTCTCCTTGCCCATGCAGACTATTTCCTATTAATGTTTTTGCATAATAAAAACTAAAGCGTTTTACTGCTAATAAGGGTAGTATATGTAGGTAACCTTCAAAGAGGATTACGAATGCCAACATCGACCGTAGAGAAAAATTAAATGAATCTGAGGATAGGTAAATAATATAGGCGTTTAATTTAGAATATCCCCTCACTAAACTAATGTCAATATTGGTAATAACTACAACAAATATTAACAATGCAACGGCAATAAATAAGATCTTAAAACTAAGGTTATAAGATAAAATAAGAGCCCATGGCTATACCTATATCGGCCTGAGTAAGTGCAGGTGCATCATTGATTCCATCACCTGTCATTGCAACTCTTTTTTTATCTTTGATCTGCAAGTTTACTATTTCAGCCAATTTTCGAGTAGGCGTTACTTCAGCAAGAACCTTATCTATATCCAATTTCTTAGCAATACTTTTGGCAGTTCTTAAATTGTCACCGGTTAAAAGAACCACTTGCTTTCCCATCGATTTAATTTCTTGAATTGTCTGTCTTGCATTATCTCTTAAAGTATCTGCAACTGCAATCAAGCCTACAAGACTACTTTCTAGAAAGATGGCAACTACTGTCTTGCCTTCTGATTCTAATTCAGACATAACCGATTGCATTCTTTCTGGAATGGGTCTAGGCTGATCGTCTATGCTTTTTTCTCTTGTTCTACAAGTACCAACAAACATGGTTTTTTGAAGATACCTGGCAATAACGCCATGTCCCGATATTACATTAAACTGAGTTACTTCAACTGGTTGCATGTTCTGCTCTTCGGCTTTAGAAACAATAGCTTGAGCGATGGGATGTTCACTCTTGATTTCAGCGCTGTATGCAATTTGTAGGACTGTTGATTTATCATAATTATCATTTGCGATGATATCTGTAACTTCAGGTTTGCCCATGGTTAATGTTCCTGTCTTATCAAATACTACTGTATCTATATGAGCTAGCTTTTCAAGATATTCTCCTCCCTTTATCAACACTCCTTCTCTTGCTGCTTTCCCTACACCTAGAGATACAACCATTGGCGTAGCGATTCCTAATGCGCAAGGGCATGAAACAACCAAAATAGTTGCAAAAACAGTTACGATGAATTGAGTGGATGCGTGTACAAATAATGCCCAGTAAGTAGAAGCACCTACTGCAATAAGTAGCACTATCGGTATAAAATACATAGCAGCCGTATCTGCGATCCTTTGAATGGAAGGTTTGGAACTTCTAGCCTGTTTGACCATCTCAACTATGTTTGCCAATATGGTACGGCTTCCAACGTTTACAGCCTTAATTCTAAGGTAACCATTCTTGTTAATAGTACCACCAATCACTCTATCACCAACTTTCTTATCTGTTGGAATTGATTCTCCTGTAATCATAGATTCATCTATTGAGGATTCACCATATACTACAACACCATCAGTTGCAACAGTTTCTCCGGGTTTGACGACTATGGTGTCTCCTACCACTATCTCATCAACATTTACTTCTTGCTCTCCCTGTCTACCGTCAGTTGTGATCCGAATGACTACCGCAGTTTTAGGCTTTAAAGCAATAAGCTTCTCTAATGATTCTGAAGTAGTTTTTAAAACCCTTGCTTCTAGAAATTCGCCTATTGTAAATATTGTCAATACGGATGCAGATGCCTCAAAAAATGTAAGGTTTTGATCTGTGAATATGGCTATTACAGAATAAGCAAATGCAACAGATGTACTCAAAACTACCAGCGTATCGACAGTAAAACTTCTTTTTCTTCTAAGAGAGTTATAAAATCGGACATAGAACGGCCTTCCTAATATTACCTGAACAGGAGTTGCGAGAGATAATAGGAGATAATCAATGGCTTTACTTGAATCAACATCATCAACAAATATTTCGATTGCAACTAATGCGATGGTCAAGGTGAGCCCTATTATTATGAGAGATCTAAAGGAACCAGTCTGTTCCTCGTCTTCCTCTTCTTGATACTCAGATTCTTTGTTTAAGAAAGGTTCTTGGTTTTTGACAACTTGAGAGTCATCATTGCATCCACAACCTAAACATACATCATTATTATTCATATTATCCGGCTGTTTATTGGTTTCCTTCGAATCAATATCATCGCTTTGCATTTCAATTATTTTTTCTATTGATGGTACTACTACCGATACTGTTATCAGTATAGTTCACGCATTCATAAATCCCTCGTGCTATCTGTACCAGGATAGTATCGCTATCTTCCAAGAGTTTTGCAATCCTTTTGTCACTTAATCTGTAGAACATATTTTTTCCGACTCTTCTGTTTTTTACTAATCCACAATCTAATAGACATCCTAAGTGATTTGATACGTTAGACTGAGTCTGAGCAGTTTCTTTAACTATCTAGGAAGTCGTCTTTTCCCCCGCTCGTAACACTTCCAGAATAGAAAGTCTGGTAGAATCACCAAGGCCTCTGAATAACTTGGCTTTCAATGCCAGTTTTCGGAACTGCAATGACATATCAGTAGTCAATGATATAATGATATTTCTGGATGTACATAAACGTTGGTGCCTACCTTTTTGTTCACGTTAAAGGGTGGAGTAAATGTTCAACTATAACAGGAGCAGGTCAAAGCAATAAGCTCTAAAAGATGTGACATCCATATGTATGGGATCCATTATCTCTTCAATCTTTTGGTTCGATGTCAATAGATAGAATCAGTAGCTCGTAAAACACTGCCATTTTAAGTAACCTAGCCTTTTCTGCGGCAACACCGGCTAAAGGAGGACCCACGGCTAGGCTAATGAGAGTATATGTAGTGTCTGTGGCAACGAATCAACTTATTAATGATATAGCTATCGATCACGAGGATATTAATGATATCGAATATAATTCAGCCAATGACAATATTTATGCAACAGTGAGTAGGAACTTTGCAGGGAGCAGCGATATTCTATACGTAATTTCTGGGCTATCTCAAGAAGTTATTTCTACCATTTTGATACCACCAAACCCAGAAACAACTACTAGAGATCTAAATTCTCTACTAAACAACTACTAGAAATCTAAATTTCTATAATCATGGTCCAGTTTATATAGAGTGACTAGTCAACATTTACGAATGTCTTATAGTACAAGCAGAAGTCATGGTGGCTTTAATAAGGGCTCCCCTATTCAGAAGCCAGTCGATGTAGGTAAGCAATACGAAGTAGACGTCACAGAAATAAGTAGAAAGGGAGATGGTATAGCCAAGGTCCAAGGATTCGTGGTATTTGTCGAAAATGGAAAAGTTGGAAATAAGATAAAGGTAGAGATAAAAGAAGTAGCCGATAGGTTCGCTAAAGCAATAATTGTGATCTAAGCCGTATAAGATGGCCATAACTAGTACCATATCCTATATATACTCACTATCATCAACACTCTCAGTCCTAACTTTCTAACTTGCCCGACAGCACACTTTTCTGTCTCAGAAATATTGTAATTCAAAGTGCAATAATATACAGAACATCTCTTACCGATACATACACTTAATTGATCATGAGCCTTCATGAATGGAATTGAGCAGCTTCTTTAGATCCAGTCTGAGGAGCTTTTAAAACTCCAAATATGCATTTGGAGCCTCTTTATTAGTAACGGAAGTAAATTGGTAGCTATGACAGAGTTTGGAAAACCTCAACCATGCCGCAATAAGTGCGGTGCCTGGATCTATTTTGATAGTGATTCCAAGCCATCTCACCCTTCACCTGACAAATGGATCCCGTTAGAGTACTCGGTAGATACAGGTTTAAGGACAGGTCAAGTACATCAATGCCCGAATTGGTCAGATATTCAACGATCTAATGACGTCGACCAGCAGCAGAGACAAGCACTCACAACACCAGCAACTACCGAGACAGCAAGATCAGCCATAACAGAAGCACTTTCTCGGTATGATATAGCACTCTCAATAGCACAAGCAGCGCCATCCGTATCGGATAAACAAGATCTCATGATAGCTATGCTGGCTGATTTGGTGAACAATACCGGAAAACTAGTTGATATATTATCACAACAACAAGAACAAAAGACAACCCAGTTCGATAGGCTCTTTCAGATGCTAAATGAGCTTATAGAACTGAATAAAACGGAAGAAGAGAAATGACTCTCATTAGCCTTTAGCCCAAAAAGAATTTCAGTTAGACCGCAGAAATAGGAACTACGAATTATAGATAGCAGGAATCCAACTTACAGTTAGGGTCGCCAACTTGTCTATTTGAAATTAAACTGGTAACTGGTAACCTTTTCATACTTAATGAAATCTTTGAAATTACAAATTTAAACAGCTCAATCATCGCTAAAGTAATTAGTGCTTTTAAATCCATCTAGCTTGCTGTTTGACTTGAGATGCACATTTAAAGTCATGTAGAAATTTGGATGAAATAAGGGGAAATAAGGGGAAATAAGGGGAAATACACTCAGACTGGGTTCTCCCTATATCTCACAAGCTATATCTTTCCTCTAAGATTTAGAATAGCTTCTTCGCCGACATGATTAAGCCTAATAATACTATCTAGTACAATCCCCCCTAACGGTGGCTCGCCGCAAGTATGCAGGAATTCATGTAGAATGAGCGTATCAAAGGCGTCCTGAAACCTTGTCCAGATAATCTTTGAATTCCTTATTTCCTGGTAAATCTAGATTAGCGAGTTTCTGGCGTCGTCGTTAATAATTACCGCTCCTGTTTGTGGATTTCGTGTAGAACGTAAATTTTTTATTTCTACACGAATAGAGTCTGGAGCAGAAAGGACAAAAGGTCTCTCCAATTCACGCAAGGTATTTCTGTACGTGGAAAATCCTATCGTCTGAGCTTGCAGAAGTCGATCAGGAGCGTTAGTTCAGAATGAGGATCTACAAGATCAGCTCCAACAAAATACAATCAAATTTTGATAATCTAAAGTTTGATATCAGACTACATTATTTCTCATTTTATTCTTTTGGGGCTCTAATAGCTACCGGAGATGAATTTTTTATCATATCTACAAAATCTTGCAGTAGCGACTGACAATCATCGTACAATCCCTTATGGAATTCGCTGCCAATAGAACATCCTACGATTTTGTTCTTGGCTGTTTTATGTACTGGGTTTCTACAATGACCATGTTCTGTTTTTTTCTTCATATTAACCGTTAACCATGATAATGCCATTAGACCCAGTATTAACATGTTAGTTTCATAGTTATAACCACCATATGAAGTTGAATGGGTAATGTCAGGGGTACACCGATCCTGAATAGGTGTTGCTGAATATTCTACGGATCTGCGCATTACGACTCCTACCAGTGAAGACCAGAAAAGTCCATTAGGAATGACCTTATTTTCTGCTATAACAAATGGCCAACCGCATTGTGTGAAAAGTTGGTCAACATCACGGTAGAGCACATCAGTGTTTGGTTTCTTACTGAACCACTTTACTTCGCCCATAAATAATTCAATTCTTAGATCGTTAATTTAAAGCCATGTGCCTGGTGATAGACTAGAGGATATATGTTGCATCATGGCAGATGACATTTTCACGGAGTTTCCATATTCCTAAATTTGTAAGTGGAAATGAACTTCTAGTCACTATCGAACGAAATGGTCTAATACTTCTGTTTGGGCACCAAACTAATCTTGTTACTTCCAGAATCAGTCCACACCTAATCCGCCTAGTCCCAGGTATTGCAACCCTTTTGAATAAGTGAGGAGATGTCGCCGTGCTGGGTGGATATGCGGACATCCTGTCTTGGAAGTCTATAACCTTGCTGACGATTAGCGGATATATAGATGGTCAAAATCATCCATTCAATCAAGAAATAAATGACGAATGTAAATACATAAAGGATTCATAGATAGATGTATAGACACTGGAAATACAAGAGAAATCTTTGAAACATTCACGGATGACTAAATAGAATACAAGCTAGGAGCATCAACAGATCTTCGATGCTTTAACGTCAGAAAGTATCATATAGATTCACTTAGATGAAATTACTTAGATGAGTGAGGTAGGAAGAAACGATTCGTGTCCTTGTGGCAGTGGAAATATATGAAATTATAGACAAAGATTTCGCGTCCGATCAAATCAAAATTGTGTTATTTTCCTGTGAGGCATTAATTTGCCTATTTTTACAGTTTTTAATATTAAGACAGATATGGAATTCATTCAAAACGAATCAGTTTTACAGTCGATTACAGGTTAGAATATCATTAGTTTCTAGGAATATTAATAGCTACTATGCTATTTCAAATGTACTATTACAATCAATACAGTTCCGTCTTAACTATTGCCGTAATTGTGGTAAGTTATGGGACATCGGCAGGCTTTATAATTTGGCTTGCATCAATGTTTATGTCTTGGTATAAATCAACACACAAATTCATTATTTTATTATATCTGGTATCAATGTCATTGATAGCATTCAATTTGATCATGACAGCTGCCTTTGCAAGTATATTGGTTAATGATAGACCAGACCAAATCGGGGTATATGTAGGAGGTGGAGGGAATATATCAGGTGGCAAATATGTGCTGGCAGATACAATTTATCGTATCTCTACATTTACATCTTTCATTGGTATATGGCTCACGACCGCTATACTGATGACCAATTACAGAGAGAAATTACTCCACGTCATAACGTACTGGATCATTATGTTGATACCGCTTGCGTATTTTATTATTACATATTTTTATCAATTTATCCTGGGAAATGTTTTTGGTCCATTTCTGCAATCCGACCCAGTTACTTTTTCGATTATACTAGTGGCGTTCTTGTCCTTAAGCAAACCCATTGGTGGCTTGGTATTTGGGATAGCATTCTGGAATGTGGCCAGAACAGTAAGCTATGAAAAAAAGATTAAGACAAGTATGCTTATTTCCGGATGGGGCATCTTCTTAATATTTGCAGCAAATCAAGGAGTCAATCAACAGACCACTCCTTTTCCTCCATTTGGAATCCCAACTATAACCGTATTGAATATTGCGGCATTCCTGGTACTGTTGGGGATTTACAATTCTGCAAAACTTGTATCTTTGAATAATAACCTACGTAGATCCATTTACAAACATGCGGTTGAATCAAAAATGCTACACTTAATAGGTCAGGCAGAAATGGAGAAAGAAATTCAAAAGACAGTAACAAAAATTATCAACAGCCAGGAAAACATGGAAGCAAAAAGAGAAACGGGTGTTGAATTAGACAAGGATGAATTAAAAAAATATCTAGATATTGTCATAAAGGAAGTAAAAAAAGGAGAACGAACTCCCGACTTGTAAATTATGGTAGTAAACTAATATTTGTGATTCCTGATTATTTTCGCTATGTCAAGTGGCTATACAACAAGCATAGAAACAGCTTTGACGGTTAAGGAAACTCAACGGCTATCAGTGATGAGGATATTAAACAGTATCTGCAAGAAGTGCTAATAGAAGTTAACAAAAAAAAGTCATCTGGAGGCGGTTAGTTGTGGCATCAGACATAGGAAGTGGGAATTCTTTGGGCTCAGAGGGACGGCTATTGTTTACAATGCGAATCTTAGAAGTGATCTAAAGTGTCATCCGAAGGAGTAGCTGATACGCCGTACATCCTTTGGTCTCTAGTTACCGAATGAATGTTACTAGGATTATTCACAATTTCAAGTGAAGTAATAATGTCATCTAGTCCAGAACTACATCCAGAAGGTCTTACCAAAATATTACTTCCCATACGACAAACATAAATTGTTGCTTATGCGATACTCTTCAATGTTTAGTTCAAAAATACTGTGGATATCTGTGATGGCCTCTGCTGCACTCGTAGCGTCGATATATGTTGATAATGCGCTAGCATCGGTGGGGTGGGGCACTATGGCAGCTGCTAACGGAAACACAACCGATGTAGAGTTCTTGAGCATTCTAAGTGCAAAGTCCGGTTCACTATCTCAAATCAATGAGACTGCTTATACTCTTGAATTCAACAATGTATCAGATAAAACCCTTTTGTTCTCAGATAGACCAGAGAGGATTGTAGAACCAATCAGTACATCTGATTTCATTGGGAACTGGAGTACAGGTGTTAATAGTTTTGCGACAGATGCGCCCAATGATGCATTAATTGTAGAAAATACTCAGACGGGTCAACTGGAAACGGCTATTATAGAGTCATTTGCCCCTGTCTATGATTTAGCTACGAATAGTTTAACTTACACAATTATGACTGATAATGCAACTTCTATTGGCCTACCTGGGAAGTTTGGGCAGTCTCTTCTGGTGATAGATGCTGTGGTCACATTGGACGGGGGGAACTCGTGGTGAGTGGTGAATGTCTCTATTGAAATCGAGCAACAACGAGAGTGCCCTAACCCATTCTTTTAACAGCTTACGCTTGAACTGACTTCTAGACATAAATTTTTGTTCTATCCTTTATTAGGAATGATGGACTCAAAAATATGGCACGCCATTAGCAGTAGCAGCAGCAATAGCAGCTGCACCTCTCCCAATATCTTCACAGAATAGAATCCCGGCCTAGACGTGTTGTATTTACATGACGTGTCCACCAGCTTGTTTGGTGACATAGACATTGAAGAGAAAGCAGAAGCGGGCAATGCTACAGTGAATATAACGAATCAGACTGAAGTTACTGGTGGTGTTGTAGAGGAAGAAGCAGAAAATGCTACAATGACCGCCGGAACGACGAATCGGACAGCCAATGGAAATACGACTGGAACTGTCCCAACCAGTTAACATTTATTCTTCTATACATTTCATAGACGAAGAAAACCAACACACCTTAATATTCATGCTATATGTTAATCATGATTGAGTAATCCAAGGAAACTATAATAATCTAATGGGTACGGCTTGTGTGAAGTTCGAATAATCTCCTATTACCCACTGTTGTACAATTTGGCCGTCGTATATGTGGAACAAATCTGCGGTCGCAGCTGTAAACGGATTGCCGTTTACTGGAATACCAAAAAGATCTCCTCCGCTAAAAGTACCATTCCAGCTATTGAAGGTTACTACCATATCTCCCTCAGCAATTATATGGTCAAGAGAATGTGTTAGATCAGGAAAGGAGTTATGTACAGCATCGATAACATTTTCATATGATTGTTTGTCCCCTTTACCAATAGCTGATGAGAAGTTATCTGCTAAGTATTTATCTATCGTACTAACATTAGGGTTATCATATACATCGTTATAGAATGCAATTACTAATGCTTTGTTCTGTTCCTCTAGCGAGGGGCGTTGTGCTGCGACTTGTGGTAGATGTATAACACTACTAAAACTACCAAAACTTGCTAGGCCTGTGACAGCCAAAACTAATAGCACTATCAAGAGCCATGAATTTTTTTTCATGCTATTCGATACTGCTAGATAGGGCAATGCATATAGCCTTTTTCGGTCGGACATAGAAGTTGGCAAACATATGAACATGCATTCAGCCATCGATCATCACATCGTTAACCTCAGTGTGGTTTGTTCCATGACATTATTTTCATTGTTTTACTATTAACTTTACAAATGCCAAAGCATTAGAAAATGCTGATTTAGCCTGGAACTAATAACCCGACATTGTTACAACTGCCTTTGTCCAAGCTGCATAGTACTGATATGATTCCACAGAAGATATAGTTACTTCCACTCCCAGATTCTTATGCTCGAATAGATGGAGTTCATATCATCTTCACCTTCAGACACTCCTACTAGATTACTAAGAAAGACGAGTTTATCCCTCGAAGATGTCTGAAAGAAAAATGAACCTCTAAAGCTAACTATTCCAGGTTGCTCCTTAACACGTCCAATACCTTGTGCAGTATAAGTTGCTATTTCAGTACCGTCTTTGATCATCACTACACCTTGTCCTTCGCCATGGATCGTTTTGTCATTTTTAGGCATCGCACAGTAAGTGAGCAATTCAGTAACCTCCACACCTCTCATTTTCCCTTCTCTCGATAACGAAACCTCGATCTTTGGACCGTGTGTTACGTCCAATACTCTTTTTCCTGTTATTTTACCTTCGCCTTCATATAATAGATCTCCTAGCACACCTTTTCTAGTATGTTGAGATTATATGTAGTATTTGTATGATTCGTGGACGTTTCTATTGATGAAGAGTTCAATCCTGTTGCATTGGAAGAGGAAGAATAAACTGACGGTATAGCAATGGCGGGGATTGACGATATTACCATTGACATGATTAGAGATAATACTACAAATGATATGATCAAATTTTTCGACATACCTGAATGAATTCATTAATAAGGATATTAAAGGATCCAGTTGCGTTTCTATTTGCAGTAGTCTATCAGATGTAATACTTGGGTTCAGAGGTAGTCGGATGAAAATTTAATCGATCCTTGATGTGAGATATTGGTTTGTTACATAAGCAAGGTCTTTCGTATTTGATATGGAAATATCTCAATAGTCAGTAAATAAGTTCAACAAACAATTGCACGAATTCGGTAATTCAGGACCTATGGAGTTTCAGGTTTATGGTCCTATTTGATTATCTGCTACAGCTGCTGTTTGGTTCCTCATAGCTCCTGTTTGATTTCCAAGACCTTCATATGATGATTGAAGTTCTATTAATGACTGCAAGGCCTTTAACGCCAACACTGTATGTACCGCATCTTGGGTGTCCAACTCATTGAGGTACTGAATAACGCCTGTATCTTCTTCTCCCATAAGTTCGCTTAGTACTGGTTGAGCAAGCAGCAATTGATCTATGACTGCTTCAACCTGGGCGGTCTCGTTTGCCGCAGTTTGATTTTCCTGGGCATCTGCAATTTGCAGAGTACCAGTCAGACTTCCGATAGCCAAAAGAGTTGCCGAAAAGACACTAACGAATCTTATACTGTTACTAATCATAGTCCACATCCTCTTTAAAGTCACCATAGCATCCATGAGTATTCAGTTCATAATCGAAACCCCTTTTGTAGCCATCTCTCCAATCCTTTGTATGCGCTTTGGAGTTAGAACGATCTTTGTCGGCGTTTTCTTTGCAGTCAGCTATCCCTAAGTAATACCCGTCACAGTAATTTCGAGTATGCTTTTCACCAGCGCAGCTAACATTCTTCTCCTGGGTGGCAGCCCAGGCTGGGGTGGTTGTCAACAAAGTGGTAGATACTACCATCGCTGCAATGATTCCTGCTATTATGGTGGCATTAACATATGCAGTATTTCTTGCCATAAGTTTTCTGTATATAATAGATATATATAAAGAGCTCCAAGCCATACCTAAGTGAATGAGAACCGAACTGGAAATATGATTTGTTCCATAATCGAATTTGAGGTCTTTCATTTGGTGAGGAGTTGGCAAGAGAAAATCTGAGGACTTCCATTGAAACTCATGGCATGAGGTGCCTTCAGCCCTATCCTTGAATGAATCACGCACCTTCAGCATTGTCGGCAGTCAGAAACACTCAACAGAAATCTCGCATCTACACATAGAAAAAGAGCAGCTTGTAATTAAGTCACATCATATGTTTGGGTACTGAATCAGATCCAGCGAGTTTACAATACGAGTCGTAGAGCATGTATTTCTATTCCTCATTCGATGCTTGTCCAATAGTTCCATTAGTTGCTAATTTCAGCAAAGGTCCAAACGTTCCTCCGGCATCTGAGCTTATTCTAACTACTGGCTCCTCTGCTGTCTGATTGCGTTCCCACCATGTGACTATTACACTATCTCCTTCTGCTGCAATTTCCACGTCTTGTGATTCTGCTCCAGTACTGTTACTAAGATTGATTTTGTCGGCAAATGTTGCACCATTGTCTGTTGAAGCCCTAAACTGTACTTCGTCATTACCTGTCGACACCATCGTCACAGGTGCCAGGGTTAACACCCGTACTGCAACCCTTGTAATGACCGTCTTTGATGCGCAGACACCGACTCTATATGATATTTACACAAGAGCCAGAATAGGAGTCGCTGCTAACAGTACGGCAAACACCGTCGTTATTTTGGCGCGTGATATGGTCTGGCAAGATCGTAAACCACAACGAGGAAAGTGTTTGGTATGACTAGGCGTATATGATTTCTGTTGTATGTAAAAAATAATCAGCAGACTTTTGTCTTATTGGACCACTATGATGTGAGCAATGTGAAATACACCTGCTTCGTATGCCCCCAATGAACCGTCTCCCTGAAAGACTAGCGCTCTGAAAAATATGAATTCCTTAGTTATGTGGATCATGTAAAGGCCGATTTGTTATGTTTCGGTATTGGTACATTTTACCTCACTAGAAGGGAATGACCTTTATACTTCATTCATGTTTCTCTTCATTACATGTAAATCATATGAAGAACGTACATAGATTTCCAGTGATTTTCAGGGTTCACGGTCTATCCCCCGCCATGGACACACAGTGACAGCCAAAAGATGTCGATTGCTACCGATAAGATGGTATCGTTTGATTTTATCTTATTGGCAGATATGACAACAGCTTCAATATGCCAATGCATCTGTCATCTTAAGATTTGAGAAGCTAGATGTTGGCAGATTTAACTGCATTTGCAATTTTTGAATAATCTTTGCTTCAATCTGTTATAATCATCTTTACTTTTTGCAATTTTAAACCCAAGCCAAGCTTTCTTCAATCCTCAATAAGCGCGGCGTGAGATATCAAGCCAATTCTGCAGAAATACGGAGCTGACAACTTATCTAAATCCTCAGATATTGACTATAGCGTTGAAGATACAGCGGCTACCGTTGTGCCAAACTCCACTAAAGCTTACGAAATGTTTTCGGAAGGGAAAAGTCCTTTACAGGTTTCTATATCTCTAAACCTCAGAGCATCAGAAGTGCAGCTTCTTTATAAAGAATATTGGGAGCTTCGTAGAATGCATATTCTTGCAAAGACGTATGACTAGGTAGGCGATAATGGAATATCAAGTCTGCTCCAATTACACAGATTATGTAAAGTACAACACATCGGTAATGAACAAGTTATAGAATACCTAGGAATATATGGAAATGATCTTGCATTGGTCAAACATCAATATGATGAGGTAGACGTTGGCTTGCAAGGCCTCTTATCTCAAAAATATCGAACCGAGAAAGAGCTTCAGGATTTGAATGCCAGCATAGGATATTCGTTTGATATGTTGAAGTCTATTCAGGCTCAATGTGCAGAAGCTGAAAAGACAAGAAACGAACTTTTTAGGCAGAAGGTTAGATTACATGTTTTCGTCTCTCAGTTTAAAAATAATAATGGTATGCGTTTAAAGCTAGGACGATTAGTACAAGAAAAAGTAAATATGATCTTAAGAAACAACATGAAATTGCTCGAGTTATCGTTAATATCGGCTCTTAAGTCATTCAAGGATGATCCAAATACGTGCAGATATTTATTACAGAAGTCAGAGCTAAATGCATCTTCAGAATTGATTGCTAGTATACCGAATAGCAGTCTGCTAATACCAGCTAACAATAATCCTGTTAGCTATTCGTATAACCATGGTCCTAAATATCACACACAAAAGCAGAAGCCATATCAAGACCTAGCAGCTGATAATTTTTGTTATAGAAGATTTTAATGTATTCTTATGTTCAGTGGTTGACAAAAGAATATAGAACATTTGTATATATCTGATATTCTTTTATAGTTGTTATAATATCATTCAATCTAATGTCTGCTATGACAATAGCTATAACACAGGAGCTATATCTAGAATGTACTCCAAAAATTTAGGAAAAGAAATGATAAGAGAGATTGGATTGGATTCATTCGAAGAATTGTATAATGCTGCTTCACATCACATACACCAAAACTACTAATCAATCATTTGCTTTAGGATGTTCTTGTTACTGACGATTGCATCTATATAGCAAGATAGTAGTGCCTAAGGTTCTGTTCATTTAACAATCTTTTGTCGCACTAGGATCGCTCTATTGTACATATCAAAAAATAAGATCAACCATTTCACTATATGTTCGAGTTTGCAGTTAATTCTTGTGCAAGGAAAATAGTCATCAAAACACTCAGTTCCATCCTTTATGTATTGGATTGTTCTTTCTATGAAACTTTTTTCAAGTGTGGAATGTACATGATGTTCTACGTTGAGGAATCTACATGCTTGTGGATACCATGTTCCGCCATCTGTTGAAATATTGTGGTTTCCATACTTTCTAATCAATGTCTGAATGAACTGTTCAGCAACTAACATACTTCTCTCTACTGATATACGAATATCCAGAATCATCTTATTCCTTGGTTCTATTGCAACCCATAACCACACATAGTCACTACCTGCCTTAATCAGTGTCTCATCAATTATGAACTCAGATATCCTCCTTCTAGACTGAAATATCCTAGCTATAGCTGTATCGTTAAATGAACAGAGCCTTGCCTAAGCAGTTGTCTTTATTTCTATTATCGAATCACAGCTATACCGTGTGTAGACGGAATAAACACCGGGAGCAGTCCAGTATGTGAATCCCAATACAAAGTAGTCAAGGTGAGTACTGGACTGAGCCGAGCGGACTTTTCGGGATTTCGCTAACATCATCCATATAATTCTATTGTTGGGAGTATACCCACTAAACCCACTAAAGAAAGAGAGGAATTTACAGCAATAGGAAGTAGTGTAAACCTAGCTGTTGTACTTACGCACTGGAGCTAAATAATAACTACCACCAAAGAAAATCCCTTAAAACATATTGACGCTTATCGTGATTTGGAAAATCTCAAGTTTATATTACTTGCTGAAGTAGATTATAGAAGTAGACCATTTCTTGCTGAGGTTTATCCAAAAAATAATATCGATGAAAACTGATAGTGCTATCCATCGAATTATTACAAAATCTATATTGGACATTTTTTCAATCCCTAGAAGAGGGCAAGAATATTATTATTATTTATAAACAACGCAATGCAACTCATAATGCAGTTTGGAAAAGGTTACTTTGTCGATCCATTTTTGAAAAATGAAACGTCATCATCTACGAAATATCAACCCTTTATGTTCGAGCAGATTGTAGATCGGGATTTTTGAAAAGTCAACAATGACAAATTCTATCAAAGAATATATCCATACAAATATTGCTAACGGCCAACCAATTGCCGGAAGTAATACACCGTATACTGTAATCAGTGTTGCAGTAATCTGTGTGCATATTACAGCTAAAAACAGAGGCATTCCTGGTTTAATGGACCAGAAATGATGCCTAGTTCTAGCCGCAAATAGAAAAAGATGTCCAGCAACTGATAGCTTTAGATAGATGAATGATTGTAGAACAGATGAATTCAAGTGAAAGATGTCGTTGCCAATGTACAGAAAGATAAAAGTAGAAGCAACACCTATTATTCCAAGAGTAGTTGCTATCCCCAAAACTGTGTGCATATTCCACCTTTCTGGCTGGGCAGAATGACGTACATTATCATATGCAATGGT
>Ga0315534_1000530_pt1 | contig 26530 bp, 19 predicted proteins | sample SalMarSW160240MG_FD_203094 | JGI IMG/M metagenome (GOLD analysis project Ga0315534, IMG submission 203094) | Salt marsh sediment microbial communities from the Plum Island Ecosystem LTER, Massachusetts, United States - Salt Marsh Sediment SW1602-40 ...
CAACCATAACGTGATCGTCGGCGACGACTCAGGCAGCGACAATGGAATCGGTGGTCTCGGCAACGGCAGTGCAACGCTGACGAACAACGGGATATTCGGAAACCGTTCAGGCAGCGGCAACGGCACCGCCGCCGGCTCGGGCAGCGCGACGCTCTCGAACAACTGGATTTCTGGCGACGACTCCGGAAGTGACAACGGCACAGGTTTCATCGGCAATGGCAGTGCAACGCTGACGAACAACTGGATCGACGGAAATCGTTCCGGCAGTGGCAACGGTGCGTCCGGCGGGACGGGAACCGCGACGTTGACGAACAACTGGATTTCTGGCGACGACTCCGGAAGTGATAACGGGGCCGGCGGTCTCAGCGGTGACGCGACCCTCCTCAACAATGTCATTGGCGGCAACGGCTCAGGCAGCGGCAACGGTTCGGCTGTCGTGGGTGGCGGTTTCGCGAACCTTGAGAATAACAAGATCTTTGGTACGGATTCGGGCAGCGACAACGGTGCGTCCGGGGGCGCCGGCAGCGGAAATGCCACGCTTGCATACAATGAGATTCACGGGGACGAGTCGGGAAGCGGTAATGGCAGTGCGCTGCTTGGGAATGCCACGGCGAATCTCGAGGGTAACAAGATCTATGGCAATGGCTCGGGGAGCGGAAATGGCGCCTCGTTTGTTCTAGGCGACGGCTCTGCTGACCTTACCGGGAACACGATTTTCGGTGACGGCTCCGGCAGTCTCAATGGTGCCAGTTTCGGCACGGGAAATGCCGTTCTGAGCAACAACTTCATCTACGGTGGCGGTTCGCTGAGTGCCAACGGCTTGGGTGGGATCAGCGGCAATGCTGATATCCAGGACAACAGGATCTTCGGCGACCTGTCCGCAAGCGGCAATGGTATCGGCGTGGATTCGGGCAACGCCGTGATCAAGAACAACCTGCTTTTTGGTGACGGCTCGTTGGCCGGCAACGGCAGCTTGGGCACGGATGGCAGCGCCACCATCAACAACAATATCGTTATGGGCGATGCTTCGGGCACCGCGAATGGTCTGTTTGGGACCGCTGTCGTGTCCGACAACGCAATTTTCGGCAACTTCTCGGGCAGCGGAAACGGGTTCGGGACCGACGTGGAGGTTGCCAGAAACTTCATCGGCGGCACTGGCTCGGGCAGCCTGAATGCCGGCGACCTTACCGACAACACGATTATCGGAACGCTGTCCGGCAGCTTTAACGGCGGCGACGTCTCCGATAACACCATTCTTGGCAATGGATCGGGAAGCCTGAACTTGTTCGGCCCGGTGACTGGCAACACAATCATTGGTGACGGTTCGGGCAGCTTCAATTTTGGATCAGTGACGGACAACACGATCCTTGGCGATTTCTCAGGCATCCTGAACGGCGACGGGTTCGCCAACAACACCATCATGGGTAATTTTTCAGGCGTCGGGAATGGCGCGAACTTCAACGACAACACGATTATTGGCAATGTCTCAGGCAACTTTGCCGGCCCGGATGCTGCCGATAACAACGTGATCGGTGATTTCTCGGGCAACTTCTACGGTGCCGGCGCCAACCACAACAACGTGCTCGGCAGCGGGTCGGGCAACTGGGTCAACGGCACTGGCAACAACGTGGTCGGAAACCTGTCGGGCAATGTTGTCGAAGGTGATCACAACACGGCCATCGGCTTCGGCTCCGGCAACGGCGTGTTCGGCGAGAACAATTTCGCCAGCGGCGTGATTGTCGGCAACATCGTTGACGGCAACAACAATCAGGCCAGCGGCGCGTTCAGTGGCAACGGGGTCTTCGGCAACAACAACCAGGCGAGCGGTGTGGGTTCCGGTAACGTCGTCGGATTACCGGGCGCTGAAAGCAACAACAACCTCGTGTTCGGCAACTTTTCCGGCAACGGCGTCTTCGGCGATAGCAACAAGGCCATCGGCGATGGTTCCGGCAATGTCGTGATCGGAAACAACAACAAAGCGATCGGTGACCTTTCGGGCAATGTCGTTGAAGGGAATCGCAACAGCACGAACTCGTTTATGAGCGGCAACTTCGTAACCGGAAACGACAACAACGCGAACGGCAGCTTCTCAGGCAATGTTGTTGGAGGTAATCGCAATGCCGCCAACGGTGACTTCTCGGGCAATGTTGTCTTCGGCAACGACAACCAAGCCAGCGGTACGGGGTCGGGCAACTTCATTCTCGGCGGCAACCGCAACTCAGCGTCCGGCACGGGCACAGGCAACGTCGTCTGGGGCGATGACAACCAGGCGAGCGGCACCGGAACGGGCAACATCGTCGGCGGAAACCGCAACGTTGCCTCGGGTGTCGGCTCGGGCAACGTCGTGATGGGCGACGACAACAATGCGACCGGCACGGGCACGGGTAATCTCGTGTTCGGTGACCGTAACTCGGCGCAAGGTGTCGGGTCCGGCAACGGCGTCTGGGGCGACGACAATAGCGCCGAAGGCACAGGCTCAGGCAACATTGTCGGCGGCAACCGCAACGTTGCTTCGGGCACCGGTTCGGGCAACGTCGTCGGCGGTGATGACAACAACGCGACCGGCACGGGTTCTGGCAATCTGGTGTTCGGTGACCGTAACTCCGCTCAGGGCGTCAGCACGGGCAACGGTGTTTGGGGCGACGACAATAGCGCCGAAGGCACAGGCTCAGGCAACATCGTTGGCGGTAACCGGAACGTCGCGTCCGGCGTCGGCTCCGGTAACGTTGTGACGGGCGACGACAACAACGCCACGGGTACCGGGTCCGGCAACTTGGTGTTCGGTGATCGCAACTCGGCGCAGGGTGTCGGGTCCGGCAACGGCGTCTGGGGCAGCGATAACCAGGCCGAAGGGACAGGTTCAGGAAACCTCGTCTTCGGACTTGCGAATCAAGCGAGCGGCATTGTTGTCGGCAATGGCGTATTGGGTGCCTTCAATCAGTCTTCCGGTGCCTTCTCAGGAAACGGCGTCGTCGGCGTCAATAACCAGGCCAGTGGCCTGCGCGTCGGAAATGTGGTGGTCGGTGCCAACAACCAGGCTAGCGGGAAAGATTCGGGCAACTTTGTCGTCGGCGCCAACAATCAGGCCAGTGGCGAGGACGCGGGCAATTTTGTCCTGGGCGTGAACAACCAAGCCTCGGGCGTCGCTGTAGGCAACCTCGTTGTCGGTGCCGGCAACCAATCCAGCGGCACGGACTCGGGCAATGGCGTTTTCGGGTTTGACAACCAGGCGAGTGGTCTTGCCGTTGGGAACGGTGTCTTCGGTGCCTTCAATCAGGCCAGTGGTGCTTTCTCCGGCAACGGCGTCATCGGCGTCAATAACCAAGCGTCAGGCCTTGCCGTTGGCAACGGTGTGATTGGCGCCAATAACGTCGCCACGGGTGCGCTGTCCGGCAATGGCGTCGTTGGCTACAATAACATCGCCATGGGAACGAACGCGGGTAATGGCATCTATGCCTCGGACACGACCTCGATCGGCACAAATTCACAGGCCGCTGCCCAGTCCTCAAACGCCATAGGTCACAACGCAACTGTTGCTGCTGCGCACACGAACTCATCAGCAATTGGTACGGACGCAGAGACGACCTTTGACAATCAGATGATGTTCGGGTCGGCAACGCAAACCTACACGACGCCCGGTATCACCTCTGGTTTGAGTAGGGCGCGCCAGACGGGCCCACTTGAGGTCGTTACGTCCGATGCCGCGGGCAACTTGGCAACGGATGGCGGCAGCATCTTCGGCGCTTTGAGCGAACTCGGCGGGGGCGTTGCTATCGCAATGGCACTCGAAAATCCTGATCTGGTCGGATACGAGACCTTCGGCATCGCCGGTAACCTCTCTTATTGGGAGGAGAACATGGCGCTTGGTTTCAGCGCGATGGGCGTCGTCGGACGGAATATATTCGGTTCGGGTGAGCGCTTGGCGATCTCTGGTGCCGTCGGATTTAGCGTTGAAGAGAACTCCTACGGGCGGCGCGGAAGCAACAGCTCCGTTGGTGGCCGTGCAGGTGCTCAGCTAACCTGGTAAACACCCGATAATTCATAGACAACCATGCGTCGCGGGCCTATGTGGGCCCGTGATGTCTTTTTTGCCCCTTTTTGCCGGCACGTTTGGTGACTTGCAAAGCTCCCAACCGATCGGGTGGGCAAGCGGGTAGGCTGTAATGATGCGACGTGTTTTGCTTGGAGTGCTCGCGGTCCTCGTTCTGGTGCCGCTAGCGAGTGAAGTCGCCATCGCCCAGAAGAAGAAGGCGGCACCTGCTGCCGAGGCCAAGCCAGCAGAAAACGCATCGGAGATTCCCGACGGTCCGGTCCTCAGCATGCTCATACGTAGGACGCTGCTGACGCTCAATAATGCCAACATCAGCGGCAACTATACTGTGATGCGCGACCTTGCCGCCCCAGGCTTTCAGGCGGCCAACAATGCGGCCCGGCTCGCGGAAATTTTCGCGGCCCTGCGAAACCAGAACATCGACATGGCACCAATCATGTATTTTGATCCCAAGCTCGTGCGCGAGCCGCAGATCACGCCGAATGGGTTGTTGCGCGTGTCGGGTTTCATTCCCACGCAGCCTCAACAGATCAACTTCGACATGCTCTTCCAGCAGATTGCCGGGAAATGGTTGCTGTTCGGGATAGCCGTCAACACGTCCCCAGCGACGACGGCGACGGCATCGCCGGCCAAATCCAACGACGCGAACAAGAAAAAGAAGTAGGTGGCGTCGCGCGTGTGATGTGGGGACTGCAGAAATTGCCGCGATCACTGGGGCGAGGCCGGTTCCGGTACTCGCAATTCCGTCCGTCTCTGCGCTATTACCACAAGATGCTGGCTGCTGCTGTCACCACACCGGCCAGGCTTTCTCCCACGATTAGTCCTGCGGCAATGACGACGACTCTGTTCTCGGCCCAGCCCGGCAGTTTCCAATAAAGAAACGCGGCACCCACCGCGCCGATGAAGAGCGAAATTGCAATCCAGGCCGGTATGACAAATCCGAAGCCCAGGGCGGAGGCACTTGGCAGAAATCTTGTGACCGACGAGGAGACCAATCCGTCAATAAGGGCGAGGCTGAATCCCAGGACAAATCCGATCGCGATGGCAGGTAAGACCCCCGTCGGCATCGCATTGAGGCCTTGGCTCAGCACCTCCGCGACTGCTTTCCATGTCGCGACCGCGGGTGCCGGCCACTCCGCCGTAACAAGCTGTGCTTGAGGATCTGGGATCAGGAGAATGTATGTGATCGCCGCGACGAGTGCGCCCGTGAGCACGCCGAACAACTGCGCAATGATTTGGAAGCCCGGTGTCGCCCCAATGATCTGACCGGTGCGCAAGTCGTGCATGAGATCAGCGCACTGGCCCGCTGCGCCGCCGGTGACGTTTGCGGTCATGAGGTTGGCCGTGATGTTACCAGGTGCGATGACGCCAAACGTAAGCTGGGTGATCTTGCCTAGTGCCCCAACCGGTGTAATGGCCGTTTCTCCAGCCACGCGCGCTGCCACGATTGCGAGCACAAAGCTCAAGAGGACGGCAATCGTACCTTCGACAACGCCAATGTCGAACAGCATCGCTTGTGCGGTCACCGAGAGCACCATGGTGATCAGAAAGCCAACCAGTAAGAAGCGTGACATTGATGGTTTAGCTTGCTCAGCTGTATGTTCGGCGCCCCGTTCACGCCGGCGGAGTATCATGCGCACCATCGAGATGGCGAACGACGTCAGCGAGGCCGTCACCATGAGGGTTGCGCCCGGCCAAAGCAGCCATTCAATCAGATCCTTGAACCAGGCGACATTGCCGTCATTCGGTCCGGGCGTTACCCAACCGTTGCTCAATGCGATGGGAGCGAGCACCGCCCAGGCGACGGTCGATCCGATCAGGACAGAGGCTGAAATTCTCACCCCCGCAATTGCGCCGAACCCGATCATCAACACCGAGGGATCGAGCGCAAAGCCAAGGTTCATGGCCGAGACAGAGGTCCCGCCGCCTCCAGCGGCAGTGCCAGTGATCGTCGCCTTTAGTGGCGGCGCTATAGGCCCGATGCTGAACTTCGCGGTTAGGAACTTCAATGCTGCGCTCAGTGCCGCAAAAATCGAAAGGAGTCGGACGCGCTTACCGGCTTCCGGTCCGCCAGCATGGATCTGGCGCATCGTCTCGGCTGTCACGACGCCGGACGGGAACGGCAAATTTTCGCGCAAGAGGAGCTGGTTGCGCAGGCCTGCCGCCACCACGACACCGAGCAAGCTCACGACACCCAGCCAGATAGCGAGAACCGGATAGGCGAGTGTTTGCCCGGTGAGAAGCGCAAGAGCCGGTATGGGCGCGGCAAGTCCCGACGAAGTAATGGACGCCGCAGCAGAAGCCGCGGTCTGGTTGATGTTGTTTTCGTAGAGGCCGAGCGAAGGGCTCGGAAAGAAGCGGCGCGCGCTGCTCCAGAAGGCCAAACCAATCAGCCCCGCCGCAACGGACATATTGAACGTCCAACCAATCTTGAGGCCGCTGTAGACATTGCAAGGTGTGAGCAGCGCACCGATGACCATGCCCGTTATGACAGCGCGAATTGTGAGCTCCGGCAGCTCGAGGGGGCGTGTCGGTGGCTTGCTTCCCGGCAAAATCATCAACCTTTGAAGTAGCGTTTGTCTGGTGCGGGTGGCACCTGCCCGCAATGAGCCAACGAGTCAACATGCTTGCCCAGTGCGCCGCGCGCCGGGAATTGCTTCGGGATATGATTGGAGCATGTTCATCAAAAGATATTGGTCAGTAAAATCCAGCACTGCCCCTCGTTGACCCAACCTTCCTTGACCATCGTCCGTTTGGCACTTTCCGCATAGCCGCAGCGCTCATAGAGCCGGCGCGCGCCACCATTGGAATCCGAAACAATGACACTCAAGCCACGCTTTCGCAGAGAGCGGGCCTTTTCTTCTGCTAGCCAGAGCAGTCGCGTACCAAGGCCGTGCCCGCGATACTGCGGCCGCACGGCCAACACGTTGACGTACCAGGTACCAGGCGCAAGATTTTCCAGCTCTTGCAGCGGCACGAACATGGCCGGCATGTCGTCGGGGATCGGTTCGGGCTGATCGGGAATCTCATAGCCAATAAGACAGCCGGCGCAATGACCGCCTTGCTCGATCATCGTTGCGTTGCGGTATGAAAAGCTGCCCTCCTCACGTGCGGCACGGTTGTGCCCAACATCCCAAGGCATCTCGCCCGGACCTGCCATCTGACCCCAAAGATAATGAGGCAGTCCCTCGCCCGCGTAGTTCACGAGTTCGGTCAGGACAGGGACATCTTCGAGCGTCCCGCTGCGGAATTGTGGGTCGGCAGACATCACATCACCTCTACTGACAAGCGACAACATTTGCACGCGGGGCCCTTACACAGAAGTCTAACGGTGACCACTGTGCGTATTACCAATGTGCGATCGGGATCGGTTCAACCGGCAACTTGTGGCATGGAGCATTGACCGGGGCTCGCTGCCTTATCACAATCAATCCTTGTTCCAACGGTTAGACAGTTAGATTGCACGCGGGAAAAGAACGCAGAAGCAACAACCACAGGGGAGGGACGGTTCGTGCACACATCCATCGTAGCGATCGTGGCACTGCTCTTGAGTATGGTTCACTCTTTCGCCGTGGCGGCCGGCACCCCGGGTGCGTCCAAGGACGCCAATGCAACGAAACTTGATACAAGTAGGCTTAGTGCGCGACAGGCTGGTGCGCGCTTCGGCCAGGCGGCCGGCGTTGAGCTCATCTGTTACGATTTGCGAACCACAAATGTCGTCAACGAACTCAGGGCAAAATACCAAGACGGAACTCTCGCGGAATTTGACGATGAGGCTGCTAAGATCCTCGCCGCCTGGAAGAGTGCATTGTCCTGCCGGAAGGCCACGGGTCCCAACGAATGCCGGTTATCGCACCTGTGGAGTTGCCAGCAAGCCTGGCGGGAGATTGGTCCTGAGGGGACAGCCGTTCCCGGGCTAATCGAGCCGAAGAAGCCCTAAGCGAATCGTGATCGAGGCATTCACTTGGATTTCTTGATGACCTCGAACGCGGCGAGTGCGCGGGCGCGGGCCTTCGTGTGATCGACAATGGGCAAGGGATAGGTCTCGCCCAATCGCACCCCAGCTGCCGCTAGTTCTGATGGCGACGCCATCCAAGGTGCTTGGATATTTGCCGCCGACAACTCTTTGAGTTCGGGTACCCACTGGCGCACGTAGTCGCCCATGGGATCAAACGTCATGCCCTGCTTCACTGGATTGAAGATGCGGAAATAGGGTGCGGCGTCGGCACCGGAGCCGGCGACCCATTGCCAGCCAGCGGCGTTGTTTGCCAGGTCGGCATCGACGAGCGTGTCCCAGAACCAGGTTTCGCCTTCCTGCCACGGAATCAAGAGATCCTTGATCAGAAAGGACGCAACGATCATTCGCACGCGATTGTGCATCCATCCCGTGTGCCAGAGCTGTCGCATGCCGGCGTCGACAATAGGATATCCTGTTCGCCCGCGCTGCCAGGCTTTAAGCGCATCGTTGTCCTGGCGCCAGGCAAAGCGGACAAACTCAGTGCGGAAAGGTTTGTTCGGAAGATCGGGAAAGTGAAAGAGCAGGTGGGCGCAGAATTCACGCCAACCTACTTCGCGAAGAAACGATGCCGCGCCACCAGTGCCGTCCGGCTCGCGTGTCAATATAGCATGCCAGACTTGGTTCGGGCTGATCTCGCCCCAATGCAGATAGGGTGAAAGGCGCGATGTCCCGTCTTCGTCGGGACGATCACGCTTTTCGCCATAGGCCTGCACGGCCTGGTCGGCAAATTCGAAGAGCCGTTTCTGCGCGGCCAAATCTCCAATGCGCCACGACTCGCGCAGGCCGACCGCCCAATCCGGCCGCATTGGTAAGAGTTTCCAATCGCCAAGCATATCGCTTCGCGGCCAAGCTGCCGGGGTCCGAAGGCCCTTAGGTTTGCCGATGGGCTTTGCAGGAGGCGTTGCATTGAGACAAGCCCGCCAAAACGGAGTGAACACGCGAAAGGGCTCGCCGGCCTTGGTCGCAATCTGTTCAGGCTCAAACAGGAGCGTACCGGAGAACCTCTTCACTGCAACGTCCGTGCTCACAAACGTGCGGTTGAGTTCTGCCTCGACGTTGAGGGCAAACGGTTCATAGCCGCGCGGAAAATGTATCGCACAAGCGTTTGTCTCTTTAACGATCTCCTGTAGCACTCTAAGTGCAGGGCCCCGGCGCAGCACCAATCGCGATCGCAATTCCCTAAGTGCGCGGTCCAACGCATCGAGGCTATTGTGGAGCCACCAGCGGCTTGCTCCCCCGATCCGCCAATGTCCGGATGTCTCGTCATCAAAAATGTAAAGGGGGACTACGGGCGCACCGGCTGATGCAGCGGCCGACAAAGCGCGGTTGTCACTCAGTCTCAGGTCTTGGCGGAACCAGTGGATGATCGGCCGCGTTTCGTTCACGAACGGATCCTTATCCTGCCGCGTGGTGGTTGAACTGCTCCCAGAAAACGGAAATACGGCTGCGACATTGTTGACGGATCACGAGCACGCGCGAAGTTGCCGCGGTTTTGTTCAGATTGAACAGGTAAATCGAGCCAAAAAGCCTGAATCCATGGAGTTTAACACCTGCAATAAACCTCGGGCAGTCGAACTCTCGCGAGGCTGCCCAGAACCTGCCATAAGGCCATGGAGAGTGCCCGTCCAACGATGCATGGGTCCCGATGTTCCCCAGGTAACAGCGACGACAGCCACCTTGGGGCATCACTGCAACCCGTGAGACGGGCGACACAGAATCCCTGCGAGGGCCGTGACGCTTGTCGGAGGACCCTGCAACACATGGGAGTTGAGGATATGCGGATTAGCAAACTCGGTGTGCGGCTTGCCGCATGCACCACAGCACTTTTTGCAGCCGGTGCCGCCATCGCGGGACCTGCGCCAACCGGAATTTGGATCGACCACACCGGCCGAGGTGCTGTTGAGATTACCAAGTGCGGAAAAGGTCTTTGCGGCCATGTCATGTGGGTCAAAGACGCAGACAATTCTGAAGCCTGCGGCATGCAGATTCTCGGTGATGTGAAGCCTGTCAGGGGCGGCAAGTGGGACGGCGGCTGGATCTATGACCCCGAAAGAGATTCCAAGTTCGATGTCGAGCTGACACCGGTTGGTACGAATGAGCTGCGCGTCATGGGCTACGCCGGCCTGAAGTTTCTCAGCGAAACGATGGTGTGGAAGCGTGCTACGTCCGAGCTGAAGCGTTGCGACGACAAGGGCGCGACAACGGCCGCTGCTGAGCCGGCTGACAAGGATGAGGCCAAGGCTTCCGTGGACACCAAGGACGAAAAAGCCTCCTCCAAGGGTACGAAGGTTGCCGGCCTCACCGACGACGCTGACACAGCGGAATCAGGGGCCGTCGAGGACGAAGCGGCCTTGGACGATGGGGCCGATGGTTCCGTCAACGACGACGTTGCCGAGGTCGAGGAAGACGCACCGAAGAAGAAAAAGTCCGACGCCAAGTCAGCCGCGCTTGCCAAGCTGGGCGAAATCCTGAGTCTGCGCGAGACCGGAGACGGTCGCGACTGCACGGTGCGTGTGCCTTATCTGCGGACGGTCGTCACGTTCCCTTGCAAGAAGAAGTAGCACCTCATCAGCCGGCCTTTATAGGCCGGCTGTGGCCGGTTGCTTTTCGTCTTCGTCATCGGCATAAGCGAGGAGGCTGGCCGGCAAATCGCGGCCACGCCCGATGCCGATGACCTCGACAGGTTCGGCGACACCACGCACGTGGACCTTTGTCGTAGTCTCGCTTTCGGGCGTCCAGCCGGCCTGGCGAGCAACTTCGCGCGAGATCATAATCTGAACTTTCCGCTCTTTTGTGAGCGCTTCGAGCCTGCTTGCAACGTTGACTGCGTTTCCGATGACAGTGAAGTCAACAGATTCTCCAAAGCCGATTCGGCCGAGTAACAGCAGCCCCGCATCGATACCAATGCCAACCTGAAGTGGGTGGTTTAGTTCTGCCTCTAGTCTGGCGTTGACGTGGTCGAGAGCAAGATCGATGGACCGCGCGGCGCGCAAGGCTTGCCTGCATCCGACCTGTATGCCGGTATTCTGGCCGAACACGGCAAGCAACCCATCGCCTAGGAATTTGTCGATCCACCCGCCATTCTGTGTGATCGCGGCACCAACGGCACCGAAGAATTCGTTCAACATAAAGACGATGTCGAAAGGCAGACGCGATTCAGACAGGCGCGTGAAATCTCGCAAGTCCACGAACATTACGGCGAGCTGCTTTTCAACACCGCCTGAATCGGCCTCGTGCATCTCGGCGGCACTTGGTCCGGTGCTTTCCGCCCGCAAGAGGCGGGTGACGATGAGCTTGCCTACCGGGTGGATTTGGCACGCGAGCCGAACGTTCTCGGGTGCTCCAATACTGCCAAGCGTTACACTTTCGGGAAAGGTGGGTCGGGGAAGCGTCGTCGAACCTTTCTCGATGCGAACGCGGCAGGTGGAACAGCGCGCTCGCCCGCCACAGACGGAGGCATGCGGTACGTTGCGCATGCGGCTGATCTCCAGCAACGTCGAGCCTTGCGGTGCCTTGATCGTGGGTCCGCCGAGATATGTAACAGTGACCTTAGGTCCGGATATCCGAGCAAAGTGGGCCCAGGCAATGATTGCAGCAATGGCGGCAAGGAGCGTCGCATACTCGATACGCACAAGCGTGCGCAGCCAAGCCAGAGCCGTGTTGTCTGCATCGCTTGGCCAGCTTGTCTGCTCTTTTAGGTTTTCAAAAATTGCCGGCACCTCGACTGCGGCAGCAGTGCTGCGGCCTGCAACCATGAAGCCACCGAGCGATGCAAGCGGGATGAAGATGGCGAGAGCGAGTAGATACGGGGCGTAACGTCGGTAGGGTGCGTAGAGGCGCAGCCAAAAGTGAATTCCGATGCAGCCGTGCACCCACACGATTACCAGGAGCAGGCTTTGGGTAATGGCGCTTGCCGGCCATAGCCGGGCAAGCTCATAGGGATAAACATCATTGACCCCAAAAAAGACGTGCGCGATGCGCGTGTTGACGATGTGGGGAAAAAGGAGAAACGGGATCAATAGTCCGAGGCTAAGCTGAATTGCCTCCCATGCCGGCAGCCGGAACGTGGCGCGCGCGGCAACCTTGTAGAGCGCCAGTGCGATATGCGTGACAAGCGCTGCAAGCAGGATAATGGTTCCGGGCCAGGAGCGGGTGATGAACCAGCGCCACTGCTGGGCGTCCTGCATCATGTCCACGCTAATGAGGCCGAGTGCGTGGTTGAGGAAGTGCGTCGTCACAAACGCAAAAAGGATCAGTCCAGAGGCAAGCCGCAGCTTTTGCAGTGTGTCTCCGCGCAGGAGGATATGCATGAGTGACAGGGCCTTCAAAAAGGTGACTGCGGCGCGCAGGATATACGTTCCGGGCCAGGACAAAAGTAGTTAGCAGGATCTGAAGGTCTTGCTGAGCCTTCGGGACTGCTTCAAGCTGGCGGGCACGCTACGGGGCTGTAGCAGCGAAACGGATAGGAGGGCACGTGCAAATCTATTTGTGGATTGGGGTCGGCAGCGCGCTGGGTGGCATGGCACGCTTCTGGTGCTCAGGCGTCACTGCCCGGCTGATCGGCGAGACCTTTCCGTGGGGTACACTCCTCGTCAATGTGCTGGGATCCTTGATTATCGGGTTCATCGCGACCATGACCGCACCCGACGGGCGCCTACTGATGGGGACTGTCGAACGGCAGTTCATCATGATCGGGCTGTGCGGCGGCTTCACGACGTTTTCGTCTTTCAGCTTACAGACGCTCAATCTTCTCAACGATGGTGAGTGGCTCTATGCCGGCCTGAACATCGGCGCTTCGGTCATTCTTTGCCTTCTGGCGGTTTGGCTCGGACACATGGCGGCGGCGCAGTTGAACGCCATGAAATGGGTGTGAAAATGCAGATACCTAACGACGCGGTGCTATTGCGTATCTTTATCGGCGAAGATGACCGGGCGGGGCATTCGCCGCTCTACGAGGCCATCGTCATGGCCGCGCGAGAACAGAAGCTTGCTGGCGCGACAATGCTGCGCGGACCGATGGGCTTTGGCCGTTCAAGCCACCTCCACACGGCGAAAATACTACGCCTTTCGCAGGACTTGCCGATCGTGATCGAGATCGTCGACGCGGAGGATAAGATCAACGCGTTTCTTCCTAGCCTCGATAAGCTGATGGGCAGCGGTCTCGTAACACTGGAGAAGGTCAAGGTGCTGCGTTATGGGGACGGCGCAAAAAGCTAGAGATTGAGCCCATTCGCCGATCGTAGTAACTGAGGCCTTCCGCCGGTAGCGCATAGCCGTTAGCCCGGCGAACCCGCCGGGAACAAGCGGCCTGCGTCCGCTCCTCAACACCAACAGAAACTGTGAGAATTATCCCATGAAGCTGGTGCGATTTGGCAATCCCGGTGAAGAGAAGCCGGGTCTCGTCGACGGTGATGGCGCCATTCGAGATCTTTCGGCCCACGTGTCCGATTTTGCCGGCGCAGCGTTGGAGCCCGCCGCACTGGCCAAGCTTCGCGACCTGGATCCGAAGACGCTACCTTTGGCGCCAGAAGGCGTGAGACTTGGTCCGCCTGTTGCTGGGACGCGCAATTTCATCGCTGTCGGGCTCAATTTCGCCGACCACGCCAAGGAAACTGGCCAGGACATTCCCAAAGAGCCGATCCTTTTTAGCAAGGCGCCCAATTGCATTGTCGGGCCCAACGACGACGTGATGTACCCGAACAATGCGCGCCACATGGATTGGGAGGTTGAGCTTGCCTTCGTCATCGGCAAGAAGGCACGCTACGTGGAGGAGAAAGATGCGATGGATCACATCGCGGGTTTTTGCATCTGCAATGATGTGTCCGAGCGCATGTTCCAGGTGAAACGTGGTGGTCAATGGCTCAAGGGTAAGTCGGCCGAGACCTTCGGACCGCTGGGGCCTTGGCTTGTGACGCCCGACGAGATCCGCGACGTTCACAGCCTCTCCATGTCGCTCGACGTTAACGGTGAGAGCAAGCAAACGGGCAATAGCAGCACGATGATCTTCTCGATCCCGTCACTGCTGGCCCATATCACCGAGTTTTTGGTTCTGGACCCCGGCGACGTGGTCACGACAGGAACGCCGCCCGGTGTCGGCTCGGCCCGCAACCCACGCGAATATCTGAAGGCGGGCGATGTGATGACGCTGCGTGTCGATGGTTTGGGCGAGCAGCGCCAGACGGTCGTGCCGTTCAAGCCGTAAGCGGTTGCGGCGCCCAACCTTGAGGATCGGACGCCGCTTTTTCCCCGTCAATAGCTCTGTTGAACTTTGGCCTTGTGCTGGTCATGGCGCATTGCTTTGCGTGTGCGGCCCCACTTGTCGGCATCGAGGTTCTCGGCGGCATCTAGATTCTGCTTTTCAAGCTCGCCGAGTGCCTTGATCGACGCTGTCGGGGCAGGTGCGGCTCCGGAGCCGAGCGCTTCGTAAGAGCGCTTGATGAAGGTGGCATTTTCCTGAAGGACTTGGCGGGCACCAGCAATGTCGCCCTTGTCGCGCAGCTCCACCGCCTTCTCGCTTTTCTCGGTGGCAATCTGTGTGGTCACTTGGCTCATCACCGTTTTGTTGAGGCTTTCGTCGGCCTCTTTTGCATCGGACGAAAAGCGCACCGTTGGCCGGATGTTGGTTCGCGAAGGCGCACCCTCCTTGTCGAGATTGAGATAGACGACGTCTACATCGGCAATCTCACCCGCGCTTTCACTGCGGCCCTCAGGCGCATCCAGCTCCACGACGACATAGCGCTCATTTTCGGCTTGCAGCTGATTGAGCTTCAATGTGACGCGGTTGCCGTCGATTTCGCCATCACGCCCAAGTATGCGGATGGGTTTGAACCCTAGCTTGCATTCGATGGTGATCGTGATGTCGCGCGCAGAGACCGAAAGGGCATCACCAAATTCTCGGTCGAAGATCTCTGCCAGATCGCTCGGGCGCTCAACGAACACGTGATTTCCATCGCTTGCCGCAGCGAGGCGCTGCATTAGATCCTCGTTGTAGTCGAGACCAAGACCGATTGTGCTGACGGAAATACCTTTTCCAGCAAGCTTGCGTCCAAGGCGCGCCAATTCGGCGGGTGAGGACGGGCCAACGTTAGCAAGTCCGTCAGATAGCAGAACGACGCGGTTGACGTTGTTGTCCGAGATGAATTCTTCTATCTGCCGTCCCCCCTCGTTGACACCGGCATAGAGCGCAGTCGTGCCGGCTGCTTGCAGACGGTCAATTGCGCGCTTCAGGTCGTCGCGACTGCTGCTGAATGGCATTGCAGGACTGAGGACGTCGACCTCGTGGTTGTAGGCGACAAGCGCAATCGTATCGTCGGAGGAGAGTCGATCGAGCGCGACGCGCGCGCCCTCCTTGGCGGCGGCAATGCGCTCACCCTGCATGGATCCTGAACGGTCGATCACGATGGCGACGTTAATCGGCGTGCGCCTATCCCGATTGCCTGCAGCCAAGCTTTTGAGGCTCAGGCGCAGGTAAACCTTTCCGGGATTGGCTGTGGACACGACGGATTGGCTGAGATCGGCCTCAACCTTTACTTCGGCGGCTTGCAGGGAATCAAAGACGGGGGCAAGAGCAAGAGGGACCGCAAAACTCAACGCGGCCGCTGCGTAACGCATTGTCGGCATGATGAAAGGACTCCTCGTTCAGGAAACTTGGGAGGAATCGTATGCGCTACTGACGGCAGAAGCGGGCTTGTCCGGTGACAAAATCGCGATTGTCTGATGGCCAAAAAGAGAAAGCCCGCGTGACGACGAACGTCACACGGACCACGAGCGAGCGATGAGGCTCACCAATTTATGCGTTGGCTATGCGCGAGTCTTCGGCATCGCCACCATCCCAAGCAAAGACGAGCTTGCCGACTCTCTGCCATTCATGTGGCGAGTCGCGGCTCACCCGCGCAAGTTCTGACGCATGGTCCCGAAGCCGGTCAAGCAGGTCCTGCTGATCGCCGTCGAGGCCGCCATCTTCACCGGCAGCCATCTCAAGATGTTCGATGAGATCCTGAAGGACTTGTTCGTACGGTCCACCCGGGCTGAGCATAAGAGCGGGAATAAGATCCTCTATCTCCGCTTTGGTGGCGTTTAGTACAGCAATTTTGCGTGCATCTCCATGCAAGCCGCTGGACAGAGCGTGCTGGGCGTCAGCGAGGGCATCGCGCATTTCGTTTTCACGCTTGCGGAGATAATGCCCGAGGACATTGTTGGACTCCTTTTGCTGCTCTAGAGACTTGCCCGCAGAGATCGCACTGGAGACAAATGCAGGGTTGGCAACGAGCCCATAAGAATGTTCGTCAAGGCGCATAGACCGGAGGAAGGCAGTTATGAATTCTTCCTTGGTCCGCCGCAACGAATCATCGTCCCGGTAGCTCAATTGCTTCGTTTCTTCGAGTGCTGGCACGTCTTCGTTCAACGTGCCCCCGAAGCGTTGCTCTTGCGCGGCCATAGCAATTTGGGGCTGCTGCGTGTAGCTTGTCGCCAGCGTGCGCGCACGGATCAACGCGAGCGTCTTATAAAGGTCGCGATGAATGAAGTAGTGCATCGAGTCCTTGCCCACACGCTGAACACGATCGAGGGTTGCGCCCGCATTGAGCGTATTGCGCACCGTTCGAATGTGTTCGGGAGCAACTTCTTCAAGCTTGATCTCAGCAGTGAACCCCCGATCTTCGCTGATCGGGTGCATGTAATGCAGGACCGTATCCGCGTTGTGGCTCAGGTCGGGAAGCAGGGCTACGCCCACGACCTTCTCAAGCTCGGCCAGGCCAACGTGGTGCTCACTTGCTTCGAAGGCTCTCTTCGCAACGACGGACAAGAACTCGAACAGCTCTGAACGAACGAGATAGCGACGGTTCGGCTCATCGTATTCCACCGCATGTATCGTTGTGCCTGCGTTGAGGACGCCGAGCACCCGTCCTGCTGAGTGCGGGTCTAGGTAGTCCGGGCGCACTTCGGCCATGAAACCGGACTGATTTGTGATCGGCCGCAGGGATTGAAGGATGAGACGCGCATTCTCGAATGTGTCCGGCAGCAATGCGTTCTCAATGATGGCTTCGAGCTGCTGGGCCGAGCGTGCCTTGTAGCTTGGTACGTCCGACAGCGGTGAGCGAACGGCATTGGCACCAAACAGACCCGACATGAAGACGAGCGCATCGATTGCAATGGCAATGCTTAGCGCCAAGTAGGCGAGTCGATTGCCGTCTTGGAAGGCATTCCAAGTCACAACGAAGCGGTGAGCCTTGTCGTCGCGATTGAGCTCGGCGGTGTTAATCGAGGTGCGTAGCTCATCGGTCTCTTTGCTGGGCAAGCCGGAATCGCTCAAGCACTTGCGGGCAAATCCAAAGAGCTGGTCGGCGCCTTTGTTGGCCTCCAGCCGGTCGCCGCCAGAACAGTTAGCGCCGAATGCACCTGCACCCTCGTTGAGCGCGAACATCACGGCGGCGGCTTCACTGGCCTGCTTGGGATCGCATTCGATGCCTTTGATCTTCGCTTTGGTGACTTCGGTGCTGGCCATGGCCCCCAACAACTGCGAGCATTGCTGCTGTAGGTTGTTCAAGTGCGCAACGTCCGGGTTCTGGCGAAATTCAGCTTTGGCCTTCTCAAGCGAGGTCAGTATGCGCGTGGGATCTAGCTGTGGGCCAAGATCCTCTTGTGCTGCGCCCTGCGCCATATGAATGCGCTGCTCAGCTGTTTGGGCCTCCGCGTGGTAGGTGGCAAGGTCGCTGTCAATGGTCGCGAGCTCGCGATCGATCTGCGCAAGCCGCCCCTGGACGGTTTCCAAGCGCTTCTTGGCGTTATTGGTGCGCTCCTCGGCGATCTGAAAAGCGGCCCTTAACTTGGCAAGCTCGGCCATGCGCTCGCGGTAGACCGGACCTCGGCCCACATTGCCGGTGCCTTCCACGCCCTTGGATTCGGCGAGGGCCTCGACGCGCTTGGCATCGATCTCTCGCGCCTTTGCATCAAGCTCGGCCTTCTTCTGCGCGTAAACGGCGGCAAGTTCCGGGCGTTCGGCTGCCAGCCGAGAGCGTTCCTCAGTCAAGGAAACTTTCTTGGCAGCGAGACCCGATTGGCTGCCCTGAGCGGTTGCGATGCGCTCCTGCTGCTCTTTGATCGTGCGGTTTTTGGCCTCAACCTGCTCGTTGAAATAGCGCTCGATCTCCCCTTGAGCACCTTGGGCCGCGTTTGCAAGCTTGGTGAGTTGCGCATCATAAGCTTGCCAGCCTGGGCTTGAGAACAGCAAATCGGATTCTTGCTGCTTGCGGTTCTCGATTGTTTGCCCGATGTCGGCGACGATGCCAGCGACTTGATTTTGGGCGCGCAGGTCCGCCGCACGTACGCGCTCTGTTTGGGGGAAGATCGCAGAGAATAGAGAATCGAACGAGAAGAATACTGAGGTGGTCATGCAGGCCAGAAACATCACCCACAAGACGGCGTTCTTTAAGATGACGCGGGAGCCCTGCAGATAAGGTTTGATGATGTCGCTTGTGGCGTAAACCACGACTAGCGCCACGATCAGAAGTCCAGAGGCGGCGACCAGAAGCTTGTCGCCAAAATTGCTCCAGCTCAGATCGGAAGCGTTCGTCTCGCGAAGATCAATTTGCCCGGTACCCTGCAAAGTGATTGCGAGTAGGACGAGAAAAAGCAGGACGCCCGTGAAGCCGCCGAGTACGGCTTGCACACCTTTGTTAATTCCGCGCGGTCCGGAAGGCGTTTGCTGGCTCATGCCGGTGGCGAAGCTTTCGCCAATCAGCCAGGCGACGATCAGCATCACGCCCTGAATGCCGAACGTGATCATCAAAGACAGGAGCGGCTCTTGCGTAAAGTTTCTCATGCCGTCCCATGTCGTCCACCCGGACGCCACGGAGAGCACGAGGCCGGTGGCCGCCAAAAGCGCGAGCCTCCAGTTGGAAAACATCGTTTCTTCGACGGCGTTCCAGACCCGTTTGCCGAGTTTGGAGACGATGTACCAGCCGAGCAGGATCAGGGCCGTGTATGTGGCCAATTCCTTCCAGTGCAAGCTGATCCAGTCACCGAGCGATGAGGCATTGGCCGGAAACTCGCTGACCCCCTGCACTATGTCCATTCCTCAGTCCTCCTGCCCGGTGGGCGGCCTCGCAACCTAACTTATGACTTTGCAGTTTTCCTACTTGCGGTGTCTTCGTGCGGGCCAGGTGCGGTATGCAAGCCACCCTTTAGTGCACGATGACCACACGTCCCGGCCAGATCGGGGCAGGAATGGGGCGATCCGATGCACATGGAGAGGAATTAACCTCGTTGGCGACCGCAAACACACGCCGCGGCACTCGCGCGCCCCGCACGTCGAAACTGGAAAACGAATCACTCGTTCGTCTCAAAATCTGGGGATTAGGAGCCGTGAAGACAAGCGACTTGGTTGCCAGCGTTAGACGGCCTCGAATAGTGCGGCCAGCCCCATGCCGCCAACGACACCCAGTGTGGCGATGCCGAGACGCGGTGCGCCCTCCTCCTGGGCGCGAACCATACGCGTGAATAGGCGCGTGACGAGTATAGCGCTGGCGGCACCCAGGGGGTGGCCGCGGGCGATGGCGCCGCCGTCCGGATTTATCAGATCCTCATCTATCTCGAGTTCTCGGGCGAGCGCGATAGCCTGGGCCGCCGAGGACTCACTCATTTCAATGATGCCGATGTCGTGCGGTTTCACGCCGTTGAGTCGTCCCTTGAGCTTTTTCATTGCAGCGATGGGAGCAGCTGCCTCGTCCCCCGGCGCTACGCCGTGTGCTGCTTGGGCGAGAAGGCGCAGGGCGTGCGGCTTGCCCAGTTTCGTCCAAAGTTGTTCGGAGACAATGACCGCGAACGCGCTACCGTCGTGCATTGTGCTCGTATTTCCAGGCGTCAGCGTTCCATCTGGCGCGAGGAAGGGCGCAAGTTGCGCCAAGTCTTTGAGGTCCGGTTCAATCGCGCTCTGATCGCGGTTTTCATCAGCATTGCGGCGCAAAGGCACAATTTCTCCGATGAAGCGCCGGGCTTCGCGCGCCGCTTCAGCCTTCAGATGCGTGCGCAGCGCATAGGCGTCCTGTTGTGCACGCGTGATACCGAGACGCGAGGAGAGGCTTTCTGAAGCCTCGATGAGGGCCGGTTCCTCGCGCTCTTCGCCGGTACCTGGTTCGAGTCGCATGAAATGAGGCAGTTGGTGGAGGCTTTTCGGCTTGGCGATACGCCAGGGCGCCGTCGAGATTGACTCGGCCCCCCCTGCAATGATCGCGTGGACCTCGCCGGATGCGGTCATGCGAACTGCTGCAAGAATGGCGTCCAGCCCTGAGCCGCACTGACGGTCGATCGTCGATGCCGAAACCGATTCGGGCAGGCCTGATGCAAGCGCGATGAGGCGGGCAGGATTGCTGCCCTGGGTCGCGTTGCCAACAATAAGCTCTTCTACCGCCTCCGGCTCCAATCCGCTGTCGGCCAAGGCTGCGCTTACAACCGGTGCGCATAGCTCTTCGATCCGCCGGCTTTTGTGCAAGCCGCCAATCTGGCCAATGGCGGTTCTCCGGGCCGCAATGATGTAGGCAGGGGAAGCGGGCATCACACACGTTCAAATATTACTGAATGATCGTCACTTTAGGAGACGGCAGCCCGGAAAATGCGGCTACGACCGTTTGCTCCGGGACCGGTCATCAACCATATGATGGTGGCAGAAAAGGGAAGAACCCCGTGGATTTGGGCCGGATTTCATTAGTTAGCGTTCGGCAAATTAGCTCGGAGCTATGCTCAGCGAGCGTGCTGGTATAATATGTCACAAACAAAAACTGTTGGGATGGACAATGGCTGAGGGCACCGCAAAGCAGTACTTTCCTGGTCCAGGAGTCCTCAGCGAGCGCCGATTGGCCAAGGCCGTCGAGCGGGCAAGCCAGGCTTTCACGGAGCGGAATCTGCGCTTTACCAAACTCCGCCAGGATGTGTTCACGGAGATTGCATCCACGTACACCTCGATTGGTGCCTACGACATCCTCGCGCGGCTTGCCGAAAAGGGAACACGGCTTGCACCAATCTCCGTCTACCGCGCCATCGACGCATTGCTCGAGGCAGGCGTTATTCATCGTCTGGAGAGCAAGAATGCGTTTTTCGCCTGTAGACGGCTCGATCACACCACCGGCCGCCGGCCGATTTTCTTAGCCTGTGAGAAGTGCAATGCCGTTGCCGAGGTCGACTCGGAAGGCATTTTCGAGACGATTGACCGGATCGCAAAATCGGCCGGCTTCCAGCCGCGGGTCAAGTTTGTCGAGGTCTCGGGCCTGTGCCGGCATTGCGCATCTAAGAAGGATTGAGTGGCCGATGGCCCATCCGGATTGGCGAAGGGCGCACGCCGACGCTCCGGCGCGCGGACCTAGTTCCGATCGTGTTCCTCCGTGCAAGCATGGTTGTGCCCCACAGGAGCGGCCCGAAGGCAGTGCCTCGTTTAGCGCCAATGCGCTCATTTCTGCACGAGGTTTGGGTGTGCGCCGCAACGGGCGCGATCTGCTGAGTAACGTTTATATCGACATCAGTGAACGCGAGATTGTCACGCTCATTGGGCCCAATGGAGCAGGAAAGACGACGCTTGTTCGCGTGCTACTTGGGTTGGAAAGACCGGACCAGGGCGAGGTCCGGCGGCGCGACGATTTGCGAATAGGCTACGTACCGCAGCGGTTCGACGTCGACGCAGTGATTCCCATGACGGTCGATCGATTCTTGTTATTGGGCGGGAATGGCGGTGCTAAGCGCACGGCGGCTATCCTTGATGAGGTCGATGCGTCATACACGCGTAACCAGCAGCTCACCGAGCTGTCTGGCGGTGAGCTACAGCGTATTGTGCTAGCCAGGGCGCTGTTGCGCGAACCCAATCTCCTTGTGCTCGATGAGCCGGTACAAGGCGTCGACTATACGGGCGAGGTCGAACTCTACAATTTGATAGGGCGGCTGCGAGACGAGTATGGCTTCGGAGTACTGCTAGTCTCGCACGATCTTCACTTCGTCATGGCCAAGAGCGATCGGGTTCTGTGTCTTAACCATCATGTTTGCTGTTCCGGCGTTCCCGAGGCTGTAGCTCAGCATCCAGCTTACGTCCGCATTTTTGGCGAGGAAGCCGCACGGGCATTTGCTGTCTATCATCACCATCACGACCACAGTCATGACATCTCCGGAGAACCGCTTCCCGTGAGTGATGAAGCGGAAAGCGAACCTGTTTCAGGAGGGGGTTCGCGTGCTTGAGCCGTTCTTGGTTCGCGCGCTCATTGCAGGGCTGGGACTCGCCATCATTGCCGCTCCGCTCGGCTGCTTCGTCGTGTGGCAGCGCATGGCCTATTTCGGTGAGACGGTTGCGCAAGCTGGTCTCATCGGCGTCGCGCTGGGGCTCGCGCTGCAGATGAGTTTGACATTGGGCGTCATGCTCATCGCGGTTGTTGTCGCGTTTCTTCTTATTGGCCTTTCGCGCCAGAAGGTCGTTGCGCTCGATTCAATCCTTGGTCTGCTTCATCATGCGGCTTTGGCAACTGGCGTCATCGCCACCGCGATGATCAGTGGGCCACCGGTAGATCTCATGGGCTTTCTGTTCGGCGATGTCTTCGCAATCACAAGTGAAGACTTAGCGTGGATATTCGGCGGCGGAGCTATTGTTCTCGTGGTAGTGGCGTGGCTCTGGCAGCCTTTGCTGCGACTTGCCGTTCACCAGGATCTTGCTGCAGCCGAGGGTGTTGATCGCGAATTGGTTCGGTCTGTGTTCATCACGCTTCTTGCAGTGGCAATCGCTGTCGCCATGAAGATCGTCGGCATTCTTTTGGTGATGGCGTTCCTTGTCGTCCCTGCGGTCGCAGCGCGGCCCCTAGCGCGATCGCCTGAACGCATGGTTGTTTTGACGGCACTCATTGCCGCCGCCAGCGTTGTGGCAGGGCTCTGGTTATCCTCAATACTAGACTGGCCCGGAGGGCCATCGATCGTCGTCGTGATGTCGGTGGCAGCAGGTTTGGCCCTTACGTCGGCCGCCTATTATCAGCGTTAGTCCAGCAAGTTGGCCCGCTGCCCCTGGTCAACGAACCAAGCCTGGACTAGTTAGGCTACAATGAAAATTGCGAGATCTTAGGATAATGCAGGGCTCGGGTAAGGATTGCATCGCTCCGAGGCGCTTTTCCTGCCCCGTCGATGTCAGCGGCGTGGTCGTCGGTGGAAATGCACCGGTTGCTGTGCAGTCGATGACCAATACCGACACGGCTGACATCCCAGCCACCGTTGAGCAAGTTGCTGCACTGGCGCGTGCTGGCTCGGAGCTCGTTCGCATTACGGTCGATCGCGATGAGGCTGCGAAAGCTGTCCCCCATATTCGCGATCAGCTTGCTCAGCGCGGCGTGACCGTTCCGCTCGTCGGCGACTTCCATTACAACGGCCACACGCTCTTGGCAGACAACCCTGCAGCTGCCGAGGCTCTCGACAAGTATCGTATAAATCCCGGTAACGTTGGGTTCAAGGACAAGAAGGATCGGCAGTTCGGCGCAATCATCGATATCGCTATGCGGTTGACCAAACCGGTACGCATCGGTGTCAACTGGGGCTCGCTTGACCAAGCGTTATTGACGCACCTCATGGATGAGAACGCGCGAAAGGCTGTCCCCGACGACGCACGCGCCGTGATGCATGAGGCCATTGTGCAGTCGGCCCTCCTTTCGGCAGCGCGCGCGGAAGAAATGGGGCTAGGTGCCAACAAGATCATCCTCTCTGCCAAGGTCTCGGCCGTACAAGATCTCGTCAGCGTCTATACCAAGCTGGCTGAGCGATGCGCTTATGCGTTGCACCTTGGTCTCACGGAAGCTGGCATGGGGTCTAAGGGCATCGTCGCATCGACGGCAGGCATCGGACTGTTACTGCAGGCGGGAATTGGTGACACGATCAGAGTCTCGCTAACGCCAGAGCCAGGCGGTGATCGAACAGTTGAGGTGAGGGTCGCACAGGAGATCCTGCAGAGTATGGGATTGCGGTCCTTCGTACCGATCGTCGCCGCGTGTCCGGGCTGTGGCAGAACCACCTCCACCGTGTTCCAAGAACTCGCCCGAGATGTGCAGGAAATGATACGCGAGCGCATGCCCGCCTGGCGGGAGCGCTATCCTGGCGTAGAGACGATGAATTTGGCCGTTATGGGCTGTATTGTGAATGGACCTGGTGAATCAAAGCATGCCGACATCGGGATTTCATTGCCGGGGACGGGCGAAGCGCCTGTAGCGCCGGTATTTATCGATGGAAAAAAGGCGTTGACGCTGCGTGGCCCGAATATCGCCGCGGAATTCAAGACAATCGTGGAAGAATACATTGAACAGCGATTCGGCGGTGGGCAGACCGGCTCGTCAGACTTTAGACATACGGCGTGATGTGCAAATTTGCGGTGCCCATGAGGAAGCCAATGAAAATAACAAAATATCCATTGCGGCGCCAAGTCATGACCATTGCAGGGATCGCGATTTTGCTGGCCCTGGCCGGCTGTTCCTCTGGTTCGAATATGGGTGAAGTGGACAGGATTTTTGTCTCTGCGGCGGGAAGCTGGGATCTGAATAAGGATAGTGTCGTTACGTGTGAGGAGTGGAAAACCTACGCGGGCGAGCTCTTCGATAGTGCCGACGGCAATCGTGACGGGTTCGTCGAAGAAGCCGAATACGCAAAGATCGTGAGCACGGATCGCATGTTCCAGACCGTTGGTTTCTCTTACTACGACGCGAACGGTGACGGAAAGATTTCTCGGTCGGAATTTGTCGATAAGCCCAATCGAGCCTTTGTCCTTCTCGATCAGACCAAGCAATGCCAATTGTCGGCGACGCAGGTTGCTGGTGCGAGGGCGCGCACCGAGAAGGTCTTCGATACGACGAAGGCTAAATCCGGCGATCCTCGGGACAACCCGACTCCCGGCGTTCCGCAATAGACACCATTCAAACGACTGGCGCTTGCTTGGCCGTCGTACCAGCCAAGTTGCGCGGTTTCAGTGCGCGCGCCGCGCGGCGAATTGTGCGGCCTCGACAAGGACCTTAGCGCGAGTTCCGAAAGCACGAAGCTCCTCGGTCGCTTTGCGTTCGGCCTCGTGGAGTGCATGCCGCGCTCGCGCGATGCCGAGCGCAGAAACGATGGTGGCCTTGCCGAGCGCTGCGTCTTTTCCGGTCTCCTTGCCGAGCGTTTCTGCATCACCTTCGGCATCCAGTAGATCGTCTGCAATTTGGAAAGCGAGGCCCAGATGCTGGCCGTAGAGACTGAGCGCGGCGCGGTCCTCTGGCGAAGCGCGACCAAGGATCGCCCCGACTTCACACGCACAAGCAATGAGCGACCCGGTCTTCAGAGCCTGTATGCGTTGAATATCCTCGATTGCAGGGGAACCAGCCTTCGGATGCTTTTCCGCCTCGAGATCTAAAATCTGTCCGAGGACCATGCCACCCGCACCGGCCGCTGCCGCAACAGCCTGGGTGAGTTCCGATCGGACCGCAGCATCCTCGTGAGTGGTCGGCCGAGAGAGGATTTCGAAGGCGAGGGTAAGGAGAGCGTCACCGGCAAGGATTGCTGTCCATTCATCGTAGGCTTTGTGGAGGGTGGGATGGCCACGCCTGAGGTCATCGTCATCCATGCATGGAAGGTCGTCGTGAACCAACGAGTAGCAGTGAATACACTCCACGGCGCTTGCAGCGTCGATCACATTTCGAGCCTCGAGGCCGAATAACGCCGCACTCTCGATGACCAGAAAGGGCCGGAACCGCTTTCCTCCCACTAGGACGGCATGTCGCATGGCGGCGGCAAACCGTTCATCCGCCTTTGAGCCACATTCAGTTAACAACGCTTTGAGCCGCTCCTCGACAATCGTGGCGGTGGAGCCAAGTCTTTGCGCGAACGCCATTCACGGATTACCTAGTAGAGCCCTGGGGTCGGCCGATGCCCCAGTGTTTCATTGGTCGAACTGGCCGCGGATATAGCACCCTGGGATCACAAGGACAGTATGGATAAGTCCGATTCCTCTGCCGAGCAGACTGGCGATCCCGTAACGGGAAGGACCGAGCCCACCCAGCCAGCGCGAGCCTCTTCCAATGCGCAGCCGGCCCAGGTCCCGGCTGACCCTGGAGGCATGCCCCCACTAGTCGGGCCCAAGCCGACACAACAGTCCCATCGGATTGAGGAGGACCCACCCAGCTCTAGCCACGGGTTCGAGATTGAGGTCGAGGCGAAGCCTCGTGGGAGGCTGCCACGGTGGGACGCGGCCCGCGCCAAGTCGATCGCCATTCGTGCCGGCAAAGTTGCCGCCATCGTGTTTGCAGCCTGGTTCTCGGTCGTCCTTGTTCTCATTGTCTTATTTCGCTTCGTCAATCCGCCATTCTCGACGCTGATGGCCCTGAGATGGCTTGGTGGCACAAGCATCTCCCAACAATGGGAGCCGTTGGAGCGCATTTCGCCAAACCTCGTGCGCGCCGTCATTGTGTCGGAAGATGGCCGCTTCTGTCAGC
>Ga0315534_1000531_pt1 | contig 26462 bp, 21 predicted proteins | sample SalMarSW160240MG_FD_203094 | JGI IMG/M metagenome (GOLD analysis project Ga0315534, IMG submission 203094) | Salt marsh sediment microbial communities from the Plum Island Ecosystem LTER, Massachusetts, United States - Salt Marsh Sediment SW1602-40 ...
CCGGATATGATCCGCCTGATAGCGCCTGCCGTAATCGTAAGGTGTTCAGGCGTGAGGCCGTGGGCCTCCAACTGTCGGGGGATGAGGAAGCGTTGGGCGATCTTCACCTTTTCGTCTTCGGTATAGCCGGCAAGGCTCAACACCTCCATACGGTCTCGCAGCGCCGGGGGAATCGTATCCAGGATATTGGCGGTGGTAATGAACATGACTCCGGAAAGGTCAAAGGCAACATCCAGGTAATGATCAGAAAAAGAGAAGTTTTGTTCGGGATCAAGGACTTCCAGAAGAGCCGCAGAAGGGTCTCCGCGGAAATCAGCGCCCACCTTGTCGATTTCATCCAGCATGAAAACAGGGTTGTTGCTTTCGGCTCGCCTGATTCCCTGGATGATGCGTCCCGGCAACGCCCCCACATAGGTGCGGCGGTGGCCGCGTACTTCGGCCTCGTCCCGCACACCGCCCAGCGACAGCCGGATGAACTTTCTCCCCAAGGCCCGGGCGATGGAACGGCCCAGGGAGGTCTTGCCGGTGCCCGGTGGCCCCACAAAGCAGAGGATGGGTCCCTTGGAGTCGGGCTTCAGTTTTCGGACCGCCAGGTATTCGATAATGCGTTTCTTTACCTTCTCCAGGTCGTAGTGATCTTCATCCAAAACCCTCCGGGCGTTCTTGATGTTCAACATGTCTTCAGTGCTTTGGTTCCAGGGCAGGGCCGTGATCCAGTCCAGGTACGTGGAAGCCACCGTGTACTCGGCTGAAGACGGGTGCATACGCTCCAGACGTTGCAATTCCCGCTCAGCTTCTTTTTTTGCCTCTTCAGGAAGGTGCTTTTCAAGGATCTTGGTCCGATATTCCTCGACTTCTACCTTGCCCTCGTCCTTTTCACCCAACTCTTCCTTGATTGCCTTGAGTTGCTGGCGCAAGTAAAACTCCCGCTGGCCCTTATCCATGTCCTGCTTAACCTGAGATTGGATCTTCTGCCCCAACTCGAGCACCTCAAGCTCCCGGTTGATCAAGCGGGTCACCTCTTTCAGGCGTTCCTTCACATCTTGGGCCTCAAGGGCCTTCTGCTTTTCATCTTTGCTGATGTTCAGGCTGGAGGCAATCAGGTCTGCCAACATCCCGCCTTCATCAAGGGAATTGGCCAGGGCTCCCATCTCTTTTGGAAGGTAAGGAGAGAGTTTCAGTACCTTGTGGAACAGGCCGACAAGGTTGCTCATCATAGCATCCACTTCAATGTCCTTGACGCTTTTCTCGGCGACCGGTTGAATCCTCGCGTGGAGATAGGGCTTGTCTGAGACGTATTCCTGGATTCGGAACCGAGCAAGGCCCTGAACAAGGAGTTGAGTCCCCTTGTCGTCAGGTTTTGACATCTTCAGAATTAGGGCCGCTGTTCCCACCTCATAAAGTTCTTCTGGTTTTTCGGCAGGTTGCAAATCGTTACGCTTGGAAACCAGGATTCCGATGAGGCGGTCTTTGGCCATGGCTTCATCGACCAATTTCTGCGATGCCTCTCCGTGCACCACCATAGGAAGTACCATCCTGGGAAAGAGCGTCAGATCCACGACCGGCAAAATCGGCAGGATCTCCGGGATCTTCCGGGATTCTTCTGCCTCCGGCAAAGCGTGGTTATCGTGTTTTTCCACCATCAGTATGTCTCCTCACTGTGCACGTCACTGACCCTCAACTCGAATCTGACGAACCTGTTCACGCGGCTGCTTTGCCATGATAATCTTGAGAAGACCGTTCACGTAAGATGCCTGGACTTGCTCCGGGTTAATAGGAAGCGGCAGGAACAGAGTTCTTTCAAAGCGACCATAGGCGATCTCCGCCAGATGGTACTTCATACCGGGAACGCGGGCAGTCTCCTGCCTCACCCCCGTTATTTTCACGGCCTTTTGATCAACCTCCACTTCCAGGTCTTCCTTCTTCACTCCGGAGATTTCTCCCACAATAATGATTTCTTCGGGCGTTTCATAGACGTCCATCTGAGGCCGCCAGGTCTGCTCCTGGAGCACCAGCATGGGGTTGACCTGTTGAAACATCTCGTCTATGGTTTTTTGAAGCCTGCTGTGCATGCGTCCGAGATTTTTTCCAAAGCGTATCTTGATGTACTCCATGGATCACTCCTTCATGCAGAGGGTACATGTCTCCAAATTTACACGACTTTTTGACGTCACAAGGGGTTCTTTACAACGTTTATGTCTCTCCTTGTTCATGGCATAGCTGATACATGGACAATTTTACATATGATAAGGCTCAGCTCTCAATTTGTAAAGGCATCACGCGTGGCCAGGCCGCCGTTTATGCCAAGACAACACGGAGGAAGACATGCCATTGACAGACAAGAGGATCATGATTCTGGTGGAGCAGATGTTCAACGATCAGGAGTTCTGGTATCCTTATTACAGGCTCAAGGAGGCCGGTGCCGAGGTGGTGGTGGTTGGATCCGGCAGCGCTGAGCAATACACAGGCAAATCAGGAACGCATATCAAGGTGGATGCCGGCTCAGATGACATCTTGTCTTCAGAATTTGACGGCCTCGTCATCCCGGGCGGATACGCGCCGGATCACATGCGCCGTTACCCCGCGATGGTCAAGCTGGTGAAGGACCTTTTTGAAGCGCGAAAAGTGATCGCAGCCATTTGCCATGCCGGCTGGATGCTGGCTTCGGCCGACATCCTTGAGGGCCGCACGGTCACCTCATTCTTTGCTATCAAGGACGACCTGACCCATGCCGGCGCCCATTGGGTCGATGAAGAGGTGGTGGTAGACGGCAATCTCATCACCAGTCGCAAACCAGATGATCTGCCCGCCTTTATGAAGGCCGTTATCGATCACCTAAGATAATGGCCGACCTGACACCATCATACGGCCAGGATGGGTGTCACCTGAGAGGAATCGTGTCTTTGAAAGCGTCGAAGCACACTCGAATGGCTTGTCGATTGGCTTGAGTGAGGTCCACAAACTCGAGTCCAATGCCCCTGTTCCTCACGTTTGCGACCTTGGCCTTTATGGTGATAGGCTCGTACTCGGTGGGAAGCTTGATGTTTAAGTGAAGCGTTTGCCCCTTCTTAAAGGTAGAAGCCTGTTCGTTCTGGACAAAGATGCCTCCTGCGCTCATATCCGTTACTTTTTGTATGCCCTTCAAGCCTTCCACCTTCACCGGACAGTGAAACTCAAGCCTGGCATGCTGTCTTCTGTCGTCACCAATATCCGTAACGCCCATTCGGAAGTCCACCCAGGATTCCTTTGAGCCCGGCCATTGTGTTGGACTGCCGTCCGTCTTTGACGCTGACCCGGTTCCCTGCTCACTGAGAAGTTTGTTGACCCTTGCAACCATATCATTGGGTTCAAAGGGCTTTGCAATGTATTGGTCAGCACCGGCAGCCAGGCCTCGCTTAATGTCTGCCAGCGATGTTTTCACCGAACAAAGGACTATCTTGATGCCCTTTGTGTGCTCACCGGCCTTGAGTGTTTTAACCAGCTGGAGTTCATCCATCCCCGGCATGACGCTATCTGTGATGACGAGGTCTGGCAATGGCTCCTGCCTGCTCTTATTGAGAGCCTCTACACCGCCGGATACGGTTTCCACGTCATAATTGTCTTTCTCCAGAGTCTTCTTGAGCAATTCACGAGTCAGCGGGTCCTCATCAACGACCAGTATTTTTTTTGATTCTTTCACTGGCTGTCAGTCGCTCTGTGCCTTCCATCTGCGGGTCTTGGGGCCGTCCAGGGTCATTTATGGATGGACACTCACTAATACTAAAGGGAGGCCATGTCAACAGCACGACAAGCACGAGGCCTTCTGCGTATTGACAAACTTTACGTTCATGATACAAGACTCCAACAAGCCGGGCTCAGCCGAAAGCGGGTTGTTGGGTCCGTCTCCCGGGCCTGCTCGGGCCACAGGAGTATGACATGCACACCTTCGCACAAGACACCGATGTTAAGGCACAGCTTGTACAGATGATGGAGCGCTCTCAAACGGTATCTTACACAACCCGTTCCAGGGGATGGGGCTTTGTTATGACGTGGGCCCATAGGGTGGCGGGGCTCACGTTGGTTGTCTACATGTTTTTTCATATCTTTACGCTTTCGGGCCTCCACGAACCCGCCCGCTTTGCATCCGAGATGAAGTTCTTTCACAACGTCGTCTTCAGCGTCTTGGAGTGGGCCCTCGCCTTTCCGGTTATCTTTCACGGCCTAAACGGTACCAGGCTGATTCTTTATGAGATCTTCCGGGCCAGGAACGATGGCCTCATGATCCGCTGGGTTTTCTTGCTGAGCGCCCTGTACGTTCTGACGCTTGGCCTTTTCATGGTGAAGGGTGATCAACAGGTGTCGGCCGGCTTCTTCTGGCTGATTGTCGCCATGGCGAGCACCATTGCAGGCGTCATTGTGTACAGGAGGCTCTGGCACACACAAAACGCCACATTGTGGAAACTTCAGAGGGTTTCAGGGGCTTTGCTTTTTCCCATGGTCTCGGGCCACATGTTTTTCATGCACTTGAACTATCAGGCAGGTCACGATTTAGAGACCATTTTGGCCAGGATGTCCGGCATGGGGATGAAGCTTGTCGATTTGGTCCTTGTCGTATCCGTATTTTTTCATGCTGGCTTTGGCCTGTATACCATCATAGGCGACTATGTGGAGGATCCACGTCTAAAAGCCGGACTCTCCGTGTTGACGAGCTTTGTCATGGCGATTCTTGCTTTTGCCGGGGCCAAGCTTGTCTTCAGTATTTAGAGGCGATCATCGTTGACGACTTCGTAAAAAGTCCAACTTCTGTGTTGCGCTGCATCCTTCGTCACTGCGACGTACTATAAGTACGCCTCGTTCCTCAGGATTTGCGCGCCTTGAATTTGGAGCTTTTTACTTTGTCCTCCAATTCGGACTTCTTGCGAGGCGATCATCGTTGAGCACATGCGTTACACCAGGAGCATGAAGTTGGGAAAAAAGCTCAGAATAGATTCGGTACTTAGGTCGGACGTGTTGGTGGTTGGGGCTGGAGGAGCGGGCCTGAGGTGTGCTGCGGCCATATGCAACCGGCGTCCAGGCACGCGTGTCGTTGCCGTCACCAAGGTGCATAGCCCACAGAAATCTCATACCTCCACGGCCCAGGGTGGCATGGCCGCAGTGGACCCGAAAGACCCCATTGACAAAATCGTGTACCACATGTTCGACACCTGGAAAGGTTCGGACTGCTCTGCGGACCAGAATATCATCAAGAAGGTCTGCGAAGCGGCATGGGAACAGATCGTTTGGCTGGAAAGACATGGCATGCATTTTAGCCGCAGGGAAGAAGGACGCATCGCAAAAAGACCCTTTGGCGGCCATATGCTCAATTTTGGCGAAGTCAAGGCCTTTCGGTCTTGCTATGAAGCGGACCGTACTGGCAAAGGGATCATGGATACCGTGTGGGGGGAATCCTTGAGGCATGGGGTCGTGTTTTTGAATCAAAGTGTGGCCACCGAGTTACTCTTTAGAAATGGTCGTTGCGTCGGGGCCATGGTTTTTATGGAACAGAACGGGAGATTTGTCGCTGTCCTGGCGAAGGCCACTGTGATGGCCACGGGAGGGAAGACCCGCATGTATCAGGTGAGTACCAATTGTCGACAGAACACAGGCGACGGTCTTGCCTTGATCCTTCAGGCCGGCCTACCGGTCATGGATGTAGAAGCCGTGCAGTTCCATCCTACCGGCATTGTAGGGCCCGGCATCCTGGCCAGCGAGGCTCTTCGCGGTGAAGGCGCCATCCTACGGAACAAGGATGGGGAGCCTTTTATGGAGCGCTACGCCCCAACCGCTAAAGATCTGGCCCCGCGGGATCTTGTTTCCCGGTGCATCCTTACGGAAATTCGTGAAGGGAGGGGATGCATCCATCCTGATTACAAGCTGCCCCATGTTTGGCTGGACCTCCGGCATATCCCCGAATACGTTCACAAGACCAGGATTCAGGAAGTGTGTGGGTTTTTCCGTAAATTTGTGGGTGTTGATCCTCAACACGAGCTTTGTCCGGTTACTCCAACTGCGCACTATCAGATGGGCGGTGCGCCGACCAATGAATTCGGAGAAGTCCAAAAGGATCCTCAGCGTATCGTAGCCGGGTTGTATGCCTGTGGGGAATTCGCAGCCGCCAGCCTTCACGGTCACAATCGCCTCGGGACCAATTCCCTGCTGGAGCTCATTACCATGGGCAAGGTCGTGGGAGAGAGGGTTACAGACTATATCGAGGATGCTGAAGCGCCGGGCGATATCCCCCAAGATGCCGGCACCCATGTTTTCTCTCAGTTTGCTGGCTATCTTGAAGCTGAGGGTCAGGAGCGTTACGCTGAGATTCGGGATGCCCTCAGGGTGCTCATGATGGATAAGGTAGGTGTCTTCCGAAATGAGAAAGGTCTCCTGGAGGCCATCGACGAGCTCAAAGAGCTCAAAGACAGAGCCGGACACCTTGCACTATCCAGCAAGTCTCTCATCATGAACGTGGAGCTTATTCAGTTTTGGGAGCTGGATCATCTCTTGGATATTTCCATGGTTATTGCTCAATCAGCGTTGGCCAGGAAGGAGTCCCGGGGGGGCCATTATCGTGAGGACTACCCAGAGAGAAGCCCTGAATTTCATTACCACACGCTAGCCTATATGCCAGAGCACAGCAAGGTGACTCTCGATAGACGCCCCATCGATATGAGCCTCTATGAGGCCAAAGGGACGGATTACGAGAGATTCGGCATCATTGAAAGAAAATATTGACGGCTTCGTACAAGGTCCATCTGCAGCGTTGTGCTTCAGCTTTCGTCATTGCGACGTACGATTAGTACGCCTCATTCCTCAAGATTCGCACGCCTTGCATATGAACCTTTTACGAAGCCGTCATTTCTTGAGTTTTTAGAAACCATCAGCATTGATTTTCGTGCTTGGGAGAGGTGAATGTCACTAGACTATGATCTTACCCTGAAGATTAGCCGTTATGACCCTGATAGCGAACGATCCTGGGTTCAAAGTTACCACGTGACGGCCGGTCGCATCCTGCGATTTGTAGACTTGTTTCGAAAGATCAACGATGAACAGGACCCGACCCTGGCCTGGAGCTCCTCCTGCGAGCATGGCCAGTGCGGCACATGCGGCATGAAGATCAATGGTAAGCCCCTTTTAACCTGTGAACTCCTCGTAGAGAAGGCCGTGGAACGGTTCAAGACCCATACCTTCACAGTGGAACCCCTGACCATCGCACCGGTGATACGCGATCTTGTCATAGATCTGGAGAAGGCCTACAAACGCGTCCATCTCGTGAAACCCTATATTATTGCCCCAGCTCCCCCACATCCTGATGGGGACGAATATCGCATTTCCCCCCGCGTCTTGGAGCAATATGTTGAGGCGACCCGATGCATCAATTGCTTTTGCTGCGCCACGGCCTGTGTGACGCAGAAAAACTATCTTGGGCCGAATGCCATGCTTGCCAATATTGTTCGTCTGATGGACCCTAGGGAAACGGCGGTTAAGGAAAGGCTGGATATTCTTTATGGTGAGCAGGGAACGCCCCGGTGCCGGACAGCATTGGCGTGCAGCTTTGTTTGTCCCAAGGAGATCGATATTGCCCACTTCATCGCCCTGGCCAAGGAGGGGCGATTTTCAGAAAACGCTTCTTCGGCATGAAGTTTCAATGCTACCCTGATTGGTGCCCAAGACAAGGCCGATTTATCAACCTGAGCACGAGAGGCAATCCGCACATCTTTTCATGGATTCTCTCTTTGTCTTTCTATATTCCTTCAAATCAAGGCCCTTCTCAATCGCATCAGCACACGTACGACACAAGAGACAGAAATTCAGAATCTTTGCGGTTTCTGCCTTGACCTCCATCCCGCACACCTGACACCTGTCTGATGTACTAAAAGGCTGTCCACATTCAACACACTTTTTCATGGCATTGCACGAACACTTACAAAATGATTACGATGTTGCCAGGAAATATATCACAGAGAGATGGAAATCAGTATGCCCATGTCCCCTTGAACCGAAAAAGCGAGCGCATTCCCCGTAGCTTGCTGCGGGGTTAGCGAGCGTATCTAAAACAGTCAGCGTTCCTTACGGTCGAAGATTCCCTGTAGCTTGCTACAGGGAGCTTCAATCGATCGCTGAGCCCTAGTTTTTGAAAACGCAGCGGTCCTTCCTTTTGTGGCCCGGGCAGGTACTAAGGATCGTCTCGGTTTAAGCACTGGTTGCAGAAGGCCCACAATTCATGTAGATAAGAATGTCGTATGGATGAAGGTGGCACTAATGCCTAGTTAGGAGGATGGATCCATGCTGATGGACACGCAAATACAAAAATATGCCGACGTTTTGCTGTGGGGGCTGCAAACTTCTAGGAAAGGCAAATTCAAAAGCAAGGATATTATCTTGATTCGATATGAGCTGGATGCCATGAAGATAGCCGAGTGCCTTCAGGGGAAAATCCTTGATATGGGCATGCACCCCATCCTTCGCCTTGGCCTGACATCGAACATGGAGCGCATTTTTTTTGAGAAGGCCAACAACAGCCAGCTCGTTTTCCAGCCGCCAGGCGAGAAGGAACTCTTCGAACGTCTGAACGGCGGCATCTATGTGCATGCCCCGCAATCTTTGATGCATCTATCTGACATAGATCCAAAAAAGATAGGCAAGGCGGCAGTTTCCAGAAAACCGCTGCGGGACATCCTGGACAAACGGGAGGAGATGGGGATGTTTGGTTGGACCCTTTGTATGCTGCCGACCCCAGAGTTGGCAAAGCAGGCCAGGCTCACGATGAGGCAGTATACGAATCAGATGATTAAAGCCTGCTACCTCGACAGCGATGATCCGGTTCAAGAGTGGAAGACCATTTACAAACATGCTGTGGCTCTCAAGAAATGGATGAACAGCATGGAAGTGGCATACTACCATGTTGAGTCTAACAGCGTAGATTTGAGAATAACCCCTGGACAACATAGGAAATGGATTGGACTTTCTGGCCACAACATCCCCAGCTTTGAGATTTTTCTCTCTCCTGACTGGCGAGGAACCGAAGGGGTGTATGTTGCCAACCAGCCCTCTTTCCGGAGCGGAAACTACGTGAAGGGGCTGAGATTAGAGTTCAAGAAAGGCAAGGCTGCCAGAATCGAAGCGGAGGAAGGCAAAGATTTTGTTGTCAAACAAGTGGCCATGGATAAAGGCGCCTGCCGGATTGGCGAATTTTCTTTGACGGACAAACGATTCTCAAAGATCGATAGATTTATGGCCAATACCTTATTTGACGAAAACTATGGCGGGCGTTATGGGAATTGTCATATCGCTTTGGGCGCGTCATATTCGGATACGTACAATGGAGATCCCGCAGAGCTGACCCCGGAGAGGAAGAGGCAACTGGGGTTTAACGATTCAGCCCTGCACTGGGACCTGGTGAATACCGAGAAAAAGACCGTTACTGCCCATCTCACCTCTGGCGGCAAGGTCATCATTTACGAGAACGGTATGTTCAAATATTGACGATTGAGATGCTTCCGGGTAGCAGGAAAAGAGAAGAATGAAAGCCCCTTTGGCTAAGACCCGCTTTGTGGTGCAGGAGCATCATGCTCGGCAGCGCCACTACGATTTTCGACTGGAGATGGGGGGCGTCTTGAAATCGTGGGCGGTGCCCAAGGGGCCGTCCCTAAATCCGGCGGAAAAGAGGCTGGCCGTTATGGTGAATGACCACCCCGCAGAGTACTTCGATTTCGAGGGGATCATACCGGCAGGTCAGTCCGGAGCCGGTCCCGTGGTGGTATGGGACCAGGGAGCATATGATCTCTTTGAAGGAGGCGATCCGGTTAAGGCCCTTGAGGCCGGCAAGATCGTCATGACCCTTCGAGGCAAGATACTCAAAGGAGGTTTCACATTGGTCAAGATGAAAGGCCGTGGGGAAAAGAACTGGCTCTTGATCAAGAAAAAAGATGAATATAGTGATACCGGCTGGACCCTGCGGCAGGCGCTGACAGAAGAAAAGAAACGGCGACTCCGAGAAAAAATGCCGCCATGCGAAAGCCACTGATGATTGAAGCTCCCTGTAGCAAGCTACAGGGAATCTTCGACCGTAAGGAACGCTGACTTTTTTTGGATACGCTCGCTAACCCCGCAGCAAGAGCTACGGGGAATGCGCTCGCTTTTGCGGTTCAATTGTCCATCGTGTGTTTCATGTTGCAAGGCGATTTCAGGTCAAACACGACACTTGAAGCCCTTGTGTGTTTGTGCTGAGACGAACACCAAAGCCGTCGTTCACATGGCCCGCCAGATCAATAACGTGTTATTTGTGTGTACGGGAAATATTTGCCGCAGTCCCTTTGCCGAGGCCTTATTGAGAAACCTGGTTGATCCAAAGGGCCTGGAAGGCATTTCCGTTGACTCAGCCGGCTTGCTTGCTCTTCCGGGTCGTTCGGTCACGCCTCTGGCCCAACGGGTCGCGGCTGAGTTTGGTGTGGAGCTGTCAGAGTTCCGAGCCAAATCCTTGTCTCAAGACCTGGTGGCCTGGTCAGACCTCATCCTGGTCATGGAAAAATCCCACGAAGAGACGCTGTTGTCCGCCTTTCCCGATACGGCGGGCAAGGTCCTGTTGCTGAGGTATTTTGCCCGTCATGGTTCCAGGAGGCGTGGCATTGCCGATCCATACGGACTGCAATATGAAGCATACCGTTTCTGCTTTCTAGACATTCAGGACGCAGTCTCAGGGCTGGTGGAATATCTGTCTGGCGGCACCATGGCCTTTGAACCGATCTCGGTTCGCTGCTACGAGGGCTACAAAGCCGACGAATCTCCCCGATCCTTCGAATGGGCGGGTAGAACCTGTCACATTACAAAGATCATTGACCGTTGGTATGACGGCAGCCTGGATGGCAGATCGGAGGCAACGGACTATTTCAAGGTCCAGACCGATGATGGGGCTACCTATATTATACGGCGCAATCGTCTTTTTGACAGCTGGGCGGTCATGGCCCCTCAGCAAGTTAGTTGAGCCAAGAGGCCTCCCAGTCCTGATGATGGCGCTTTCAGCGCGACAAAAACCACTCGACAAGAAAGTCGCCATATTCTATATAGTTCCATGACCCGAAAGGGAAACGCTTCTGGGAGGCATGTTTGAAGTTAAGCCGGTTGCACGATATTAGCCTCAAGTGGAAGCTCCTGATCCCATTCCTTTTCCTCGCCTCTATGGGGGCCTCGGCCCTTTTTGTGGTTTCCTATCGTTTCCAAGCCGAGTTGATTCACCTGAACGAAGAAAAGCGCCTGAGAAATGACTATCAGTATTTCTTGGCCCTCATTGAATCCAAAAGGGCCATGACCCTGAGCCTTGCCTACACGGTGGCCAAGAATCCGGTTGTGGCTGAGGCCTTTGCCAAAAGAGACCGCAAACGATTGTTGGCGCTTTTGCAGCCCACCTATGAGACATTGCACCAAGATTTTGGAATCAAGCAGTTTCACTTTCATGTGCCGCCGGCCACCTCTTTCCTGCGCATCCACCTGCCGGGCCGATACGGCGAACATATGGAGGCCTATCGACAGACCATCAACCTTGCAAGGGAAACCGGTCAGGGCGTCGGGGGACTGGAATGGGGAGTGACGGGTCTTGGGGTGCGCGGCGTGGTTCCGGTCTTTTACAAGGGCAAGCAAGTCGGGACCCTGGAGCTTGGAGAATCTATTGAAGAACCGCTGCTAAGTGAGTTCAAGAATCGTTATGGCGTGGATCTCACACTCTACGTCCCGGGCGAATCCGGCAAAAACGTGCCAAGGGCCTTTGCCTCAACCCTAAACAAGGCCTTTCTTCCACCTGAACTTTTCAGCCGGCCTTTTAACACCGGAGATGTGGTATTTCACAAGGCCAAGCAGCACGGCAGAGAGATCGCTTCTGTAGCAGGACCGCTCCGTGATTTTTCTTCCAAGATCGTTGGTGTCGTGGAGATTAGTGTTGATCGGAGCCCCACGTTGGCCCTTCTCAGGCAATATGGATCTGTTGCTGCCGGCATCGGTCTTATTGGTTTTGCCTTTTCCATGTCCTTTGTGTGGTTCATATCCGTGGTCTTTACCAGGCGCATAGCAAAGGTTGTAGATGCAGCAAAGGACATCGCAACCGGCCATCGTGATGCCAGAGTAGAGGTGCGAAGCAGTGATGAGCTAGGGGTGATGGCTCGTGCCATTAATGAGATGTTAGCGTCCTTAGAAGCATCACGTAAAAAGGTTAAGGATTATGCGGAAAACCTGGAGTTGATGGTCGAGCAGCGGACCCGCACTTTGAAGGAGTCTGAGCAGACTTACAGAACCCTCGTTGAACATGTGCCCCTTATTGTTTATCTGGTCATGCCCGATGGAACAGCCATGTTTTTGAACAGATTTGTTGAGCACATGATCGGTGTAGCACCTCAGCAGTTGAGCGGACACCGCGAAGCATGGGCCAAGCACATCCATCCTGTCGACAGGGCTCGCGTCGTTGCCCATTTTGAGGCATGCCTCCGCCAGGGCAAAAACTGCCATCAAGAATACCGGATGATTCACAAGGATGGCCACAGCGTCTACGTGGTTGATCACGCCGTTCCCGTACTCGATGACCAGAACGAGCTTATCAGAATGGATGGCATCGTGTTGGATGTCACTGCCAGTAAAGAACTCCAGGAAAAAATCGTACAGGCCGAAGAGCTGGAAACCCTGAGTCAGGTCTCAGCCCGCCTGGCACATGAGATCAGAAATCCCCTGACCTCCATAGGAGGTCTGACTAGGCGTTTACTGAAGACTTTCGAAGCTCCGGATCCGAGAAGGGAGAAAGGCGAGTTGATCGTTCAAGAAGTAAAAAAACTCGAAGACATACTCAAGATGATGACGGCCTATATTGAGCCCAGATCGATTCAATTGCAACTTTTTGACCTCAACGAAGTTGTGACAAGAGCCGTAAAAAAGATCAACGCCGACTGCCAGGATCGGGATTTTTGCGTCACACCCCACCTGCATGGGAGCATCCCTCAGATAAAATTGGACTGTGAGCTGTTTGAGAAAGTCCTGATCAATCTCATGAAAAACGCCTTCTATCGAATGAAGAAGCAGGGCAACATGGAGGTGGCTACAGGGAAAGGCGATGAATATGCGACCGTCACTCTGGCGTACAGGGTCGGCTTTATCTCAGATGATGACATCGAGGACTTTTTCTATCCCTTTGTCGTCGATTATCCATTCCCAAAAGGCGTCCCCGATGAAGACATCATGGATGTCCCTATTTGCAGGGTGCTCATCCATAAGCATGGCGGCCTTGTCAACGTGACCAAAGAAAACGGCAATCTCATAAAGATTACGATATCCCTGCCTCTTGAGTAGTTCGGAAAAAACCCAAAGAAAGGAGCATGCACATGAAGATCCTTGTCTCCGGGTCATTGGCCTATGACCGCATCATGGACTTTCCTGGAAAATTTTCCGATCATATCTTGCCTGACAAGATCCATGTCCTCAATGTCTGTTTTACGGTGAACGGCCTGAACGAGAAGTTTGGCGGCACGGCAGGCAACATCGCTTACGGCCTTGCATTGCTGGGGGAGCGGCCGCTAATTTTGGCTACAGCCGGTAAAGATTTCGACAGATATGAAGCCTGGCTCCGGGAGCACCGGCTTTCCCTTGCAGGAATCCGCCGGGTTGAAGAGCCACTGACCGCCGGGGCCTACATTACGACCGACCAGGCTGACAACCAGATTACCGGGTTCAACCCGGGGGCCATGAAATACCCGTCCTTGTTCGAATTTGACGGCGTGGACCCTCAGAAAACGCTCGCCATTGTTGCCCCGGGGAACCTCGAAGACATGCTCACATACACCCGCAGATGCAAGGACAGGAAGATCGCCTGCATCTTTGATCCAGGCCAGTCGGTACCGGCCTTGTCGGCAGAGCAGTTGGTAGAAATGCTCACAGGCTCCAGACTATTGATCTCAAACGACTACGAGTTGGAAATGATCATGCGCGCCACCGGGCTTGAAAAGGCTCAGCTCCTCCAACGTGCCGGGGCCATCATCACGACCCTGGGAGAAGACGGTTCTCTGGTTTGCACGCAAGATGAGGAGATCAAAATTGCTGCTGCCCGTGCCGCCAGGGTCGTAGATCCTACCGGGGCCGGAGACGCCTATCGGGCGGGCCTGATCAAAGGGCTGGCCCTTGGGAAAAGTTTGACGGATGCTGCCCGTACGGGTGCAGTGTGCGCCAGTTATGCCGTGGAATGCCACGGTACTCAGGAGCACATTTTTTCTGAGGAAGATTTTTGGGCCCGGTATGAGAGGAACTTTGGGAGGCGACCTTGAGCTCCAACCCTCTCACCGCTTGAATTCAGGCAGGTATCCACTTACTTCGGTGAGCATGGTGTCGACCTGGCGATAGACATCCTTGAGTTCATTGAGGGCGGTTCCCAGCAAGGGGATGTCCTTGGAAACCTTGGTACGCCCGAGTTCCAGTAATCGGACAGCGTATCCCGCCACGCGATCGAAGTTGTTCAAAGAAAGAAACAGCCGGGGCACCCTTTCCGCGTCTTCCTTGGTCAAATCCTGCCGGGAAATCCGGACTGCATATTCAAATATAGCTTCCCGAAGGGTTTGGACCGCGGTGCGGTATGCTTCTACCCGGTCCAACAGCCTTTCGTCATTGTGCATGAATCCGTCCATGGCATATTTTATCATACTGCGAGAGATCTCGCCCAGTCTCACGATTTCTTTGATCGCCAGTTCTATGGCAACGACCGGCTCCTGGATAAACTTATCGTCCAGGTATTGGGGCGTTCCGATCGCAGGTTTTCGGACTTCTTTGGCAGGAACAATCCGGGCGATGAATTTTGAAAAGGGCACGACAATCGGCAAAAACAACGCAGCGTCCACCAGCTTTATCAAAACGTGAAGGTTGGCCACCTGGTGGGCGAGGTTGCCGCCCATTCTGGGGATGGACCAAATATAAAACTGATAGAATACCCCTAGGGTCAAAAAGGCTCCGAAGATATTAAAAAAGGCGTGGGCAACCGCGGCACGTTTTGCCCCGACCGCGGTTCCTATGCTGGCAATGAGCGCGGTAACGCAGGTTCCGATGTTACAGCCCAGAATCAATGGAATCGCCTGGTTCAAATCAGTCACCATGCCCTGGGATGCCAGCACGACAATGATGCCAACCGTGATGCCACTGGCCTGCACAATGGCGGTAGCAAGGGCCCCCACGGCCAAGCCCACGAGCACGCCCTTGAAAGTACCGCTGCTAAGCATGAAAAGTCTTTGAATCACCACCCTGGCCTCTGAAGGGATGGCGGTTTTCATAAGAACAAGCCCGAAAAACAGCATCCCGAAGCCAAGCAGGATCAGGCCGGCTTCCTTTACCTTGGAGTTCTTGCAGAACAAGTGCAGGATAACGCCAAGCCCTACGGCAGGAAGGGCCAACTGGTCAGGGTTTAAGGCGACGATCTGGGGGAGCACGGTGGATCCGATATTCGCCCCGAGGATCACCCCAATGGATTGCACAAAGTCCATGAGGCCTGCATTGATGAGACCCACCAGCATCACGGTGGTGGCGCTGCTGCTCTGAATCACACCGGTTACTACGGTGCCGAGGGCCAAACCGTAAACAGGACGCCTTGTCAGGGTTGCCAACACCCTTTTCATCTTGCCGCCAAGCACCTTTTCCAGGCTGTCGCTCATGAGGCGGAGGCCGAAAAGAAAAAGGCCGAGACCTCCAAAGACTTGGAACAAGGTGGCCTTGATAGGGCTTTCCGCCTTTTGTGAAACCTCGCCGGTCAAGAGGGCTGTTGGGCCCTTTCCCCCTGTCTGGCCATGGGTGACAAGGGCCTGTTTCAATTCACCTGGGGGATTTGATTCCCGATCAGACAAGGATTGGCGGGAAAGGGTTGCGAGCGGTAGAACCAGAGAAACCGTCAAGGCCAGGGCGGGCACCCAGAAACAACGTTTCTTGATCAACCGGAGCACAAATAAGGCAAAGGGAGACCGCCGGCCTAGGACATGAGCGGTGCCTTTGTTGAATTTGGAAAGGACCATGGGAACCATCTCAGAAGCCGATCAGATCCTCTCACGAATGACCAGGATATAAAGACGATCAGCCGCGTCCTCTATGACGTCGGAGATATACGTCATTCTTCGCAGGAATCTTTCCAGCTGCATCTTGTTGGCGAGGGGAAGGTCGGAATCGAAGATCTTTCTCATGAGCGACTCTTCTTGGTTGTCAATCTCGGATTCCAAGACACCGATTGCCGTTATCTTTTCTCGGATGGCAGCCAGGTCGTCACTGGTCTGGAGGGTCTCATACGGCGCATAGAGTCTTACGGCCTTGTGAAAGATGCCGAACATCTTTGCCACGGTCTCAACGATGTCGAGGAGGGTTTTCTTATAATCCTCCGGCACTTCAGGACGCTGGAAGACCACGACATCAGAAGCGGACTCGGCCTTGTTGGCTATTTTGTCCACAGACTCGGTCATCATGAAGATATCCTTCCGATCGATAGGCAGAAAAGCGCCGGAGTAAAGGTGGTTGCCGATTTTTCTCCGAAGGATATCGGCCTCGGTTTCGGCATAGTCGCAGTTTTCGTGGATTGTTTCGGTCCTGCCCCTGTCCCCCCGAAGAAAGGCCTCAAAACAACCTTTAAAACAGTCCAGACAATTCCCCACCTTTTCAACATGTTCATCAATGAGTTCCTTGACCCGTCTTTCTTTCTCAGTAAACATGGATTCCCCCCTTTTGCCAGGTCGCAAGCCTTTTCAAATCGACTCATGGTCGAAACGCTTATAACAGCCGCCGCTTCGACATGGTGACTATAGAGAGGATAGGAACATCAGTCAATATGCATATGCTGCGTGCCTCGAACAAAGCCTCTTGGTGAAATTTTAGGCCTGTGTTGCCATCAATTGCCTCTTGCCTCAATGACTTATCGATAGTAATAGGATAAGGATAGATACTGTTAACCAATCGAGATGTGGCAGGCCTTTATGAATGTCGATATGTCAAGGTTTGATAGGTGCCGCGTCCTGGTAATCGGCGATCTCATGATCGATGAGTACCTCTGGGGTGAGGTGGATCGCATATCCCCGGAGGCGCCGGTCCAGGTGGTTTCGGTGCTTAGGGATAGCAGCACCCTTGGTGGTGCGGGCAATGTGGTGAACAACCTGGTCGCCCTTGGTGCACGGGTGGCTGTTGCCGCCGTTGTGGGGGCTGGGGACAACGCCGATCTGCTGATCAAGAAGTTCCGGGAGCTTGACGTGGACACCGCCGGTCTTATACAGGATCCAACAAGACCTACCACCAGAAAAACCCGTGTTATAGGGGGGCACCAACATGTGCTGCGCATAGACCGGGAAACCAGGCAGGATATATCCGAGGCAGACGCTGACCAGCTGGTCCGGTTTGTCAAGGGCCGTGTTCACAGCTTCGACGTGATCCTGATCTCGGATTATGGCAAGGGACTTCTTTCGGAGACACTCTTGCGGCAGATCATGCGTGTGGCCAGGGAAAACAAGAAACCCGTCATCATAGATCCCCAGGGACTCAACTTTAAGAAATACGCAGAGGCCACGGCCATCACCCCAAACAAGCGGGAGGCCTCTCTGGCAGCCGGCATAGAGATTGTCGACGACGCGTCTCTGAAAGTTGCAGGCGAGAAATTGCTCCACGACATTCCGGTTCAAAAGGTGGTCATGACCTGCGGCAAGGACGGCATGGTTCTTTTTGAGAGTGGGAAGAAACCTTATTGGATCGGGGCCAAAGTCCGACAGGTGTTTGATGTGTCAGGGGCTGGCGACACGGTGTTGGCTGTCCTCGGGTTGGGTCTTGTTTCAGGGATCTCTTTTCGACATGCTGCATCCCTTGCCAATGTCGCAGCAGGAATTGTTGTGGGAAAGGTGGGTACGGCAACGGTTTCCAGGGAAGAACTCCGGAGGGCCATTGAACCTTCTGTCGACCCATTGTCTGCAAAACAAAAGACGCTGGCCGATTTGATTCCCATAGCCGAACGCCTGAGCTCAGAAGGCAAAACCATTGTCATGACGAATGGATGCTTTGACCTGCTCCACGTGGGCCATATCCAACTCCTTTCGGCTTCCAAAAAGATGGGAGACGTGCTTGTCGTGGCGATTGACGATGATGAATCCGTGCGGGCCCTCAAAGGACGGGGCCGCCCCATTATCGCGGCGCGAGAGCGGGTCCGCATCATCAGCGCGCTCGACTGCGTGGATTATGTCACGCTCTTTTCAACGAAAGAGCTTGAAAGTCTCATTGAGGCCATCCGCCCCAATATCCTGACAAAAGGTAGTAATTACACAACCGAGACGGTCATAGGTCGGCAGGTGCTGGAAAGGTTTGGCGGCCGGGTTGCCCTTCTGCCCATTACCGAGCCCGTTTCTTCAACCAAGATCATTGACCAGATCAAGAGCGGCCGCTCCGGGGATGAGAAAAAACGCTGAGCGATGACGTTCAATACGCACTGGATGAGGGATTAATCGTCGGTGTGGTGGGTTCAGGAAACCCCCGAGGGGGTCACATTTAAGGTCACGGTCCAGCCGAGGGCCTCGAGAAATGAAATCGTGGGCCTGCAAGGAGACGCCCTGAAAGTCAGGTTGACGGCCCCTCCCGTGGAAGGTGCGGCCAACAGGCTGTGCGTCGAGTTTCTGGCCAAATGTTTGAAGGTGCGAAAATCGGATGTAGAGATCATCCAAGGCAAGCGGAGCAGGGCCAAGAAGGTGCTGGTGCGCTCGGCGGGCCGCGATAGCGTCGAGTCTCTTTTGAAAACCAGATAAGTTTCCTACAGCATGGCATCTTCCCTACTCAGCATATTTCCTCAATACCATCACGGCATTGTGTCCGCCAAAACCGAATGAGTTGTTCATGACCACGTTCAGCTTCGCCGGTGTGGGTTCGGTGATAATATTCAGATCCATATCAGGATCGGGCGTTTTATAATTGATGTTGGGCGGGATGACCTGCCGTTCTATCGCCAAGGCACACGCGACCGCCTCAACTGCGCCGGCTGCACCGATGAGGTGTCCGATCATTGACTTGGTGGAACTCACCGGCACCTTGTAATCACCAAACACCTCGCGAATGGCCACGGCCTCGGCCTTGTCATTGAGCGGGGTGGAAGTGCCGTGGGCATTGATATAATCAACGTCTCCCGGCTCCAGACCGGCCATGTTCAGTGAATCACGTATGGCTTTCTTGACCATGCGGCCCCCCGGGTCCGGTGCCGTAATATGATAGGCATCCGTATTGGTTGCATACCCTACCATCTCTGCATAGATTTTTGCGCCCCTGGCCAGGGCGTGTTCAAGGCTTTCAAGGACCACAACACCTGCCCCCTCACCGATTACAAAGCCGTCTCGGTCTTTGTCAAAAGGTCGACAAGCCCCTTTGGGGTCGTCGTTTCTACGAGACAAGGCCTTCATGTTGGCAAAGGAGCTTGCCGCAATCTCCGTAAGAATCGCCTCGCTGCCCCCAGCGATAATGACATCAGAGTCGCCTAAGGCAATATCCTTGTCGGCATAGATCAGGGCATACGAACCTGTGGCGCACGCATTGGCCGTACATGGGCTCGTGCCCGTAAGCTTGTGGATAATGCTGACGAAGGCATTGACGGCATTTGGCATCATCATGGGAATCAGAAAAGGACTCACTCTGGATGGGTTTTGACTCTCGATCAGTTTTTTCTTTTCTTCTTCAAGGGTCATCAGGCCGCCAATCCCGGTGCCTATCATGGTCCCAACACGGTCGTTGTATTCTCCCAAATTCAGTCCGGAATCCTCAATGGCAAGCGCCGCCGCCGCCACGCCGTATTGGGTAAACAGGTCCATTCTCTTGGCGTCTTTGGGCTTGATGCCATAGTCTTCGGGGTCGAAGTCCCTAATCTCGGCACCTATTCTGGTTTTGAAACGGGAGGTATCAAATCTTGAAATAAGCCCCATACCCGACTTTCCCTCCATGAGGGCATCCCAGAACTTGTCCTTTCCAGCTCCAATGGGTGTCACGGCGCCAACGCCGGTGATGACGACTCTCCTTCTTTCCATAGTGCAATCCTCCAAGACATATCCCAGCGTATTACCGGGTATTGGTCACAGGGACCATAATATTGTGCCTCAAAGCGTGTCAACCAAAAAGGCGCCACAAGATCTCAGAGTCTCTGCCGGATCCAGATCAAGACCTTGTCGAACTCATCTTTGAGTTCTGCCAAGGCCTTTCCGCGGTGACTGACCCGATTCTTTTCTTCCGAAGAAAGCTGCGCAAAGGTCCTCTTCATCGGGGGGTAATAGAACACCGGGTCATAGCCGAACCCGTTGTCCCCGGCGGGCGCCTCGCCAATCAATCCCTCACACCGGCCTTCGTATGTGAGGGCCACGCCGGATGGAACCGCAATGGAAATCACGCACACGAAGGCGGCCGCCCGGTTGGCCTTGCCCTCCATGGCCCGCAACAATTTGGCGGCCTTTTCCTCGTCAGTGGCGGCAGGCCCTGCATAACGCGCGGAATGGATGCCTGGAGCGCCACCCAGAGCTTCCACCTCGAGGCCGGAATCGTCGGCCAGGGCCGGCAATCCCAGGATCTTGGCCGTCAAGGACGCCTTCTTGAAAGCATTTTCGTCAAATGTGATGCCATCCTCTTCGATGTCCGGCAGCGGGCCGAAGTCGTCCAGGTTCTTGATTTTCACGGGGAAATCTTTCAAAAGTTCACGAAGCTCCCTTGTCTTTCCCGGATTGCGCGTGGCCAGAACGAACAACTGCGTAGGTTTCATGACCTTTTCCTTCAAACTCGTCCCCGTTCCTTGCCAAACAGCCCTGTAGCTACTTGACGCGCAGTTGAACAGCGCTCCTTCGGTACAGAAGGGCTGTTAGGGAAAATGCGAATACCATAATACCATTGATAATAAAAGGCATTTTATAACCCCACAGGTTATTAAGCCATCCCGAGAAAGCGGCAAATATGAATATCGCCGACGTCCTCACACAAAAAATGACGCCCGAATTGCCGCCGAGCCTTGCGGCCGGGAAAAAGTGACCGGTGAGCACATCGGACTCCAGGATGGCCAAGGTGTCCCCCAGCGTATGAATCATCCTGACGACCAAAAGGCTGAAAAACGTGTTAGTGAAAGCCGTTACGACCTGAAAACAGCTCGAGATTAGAAGCCCTAGAAGAAGCAACAAGAACACCCTGTGTTTCTTGTCCATGAGAATGCCGGCAAAGGGTACCAAAAGGGCCATCCACGCCCCCAAGCAGAAAAAAACGATGCCGATTTCCTCCTTGTTTAAGCCGATGACATCCTTCATGAGGAGGCTAATGCTCGTCTGTTCCGTCCCGAAATGAGTGCCGAGTACAAAAACAACGGCCATCAAGAACAGGGCATCCGGCTCTTTAACGTCTTTCTTGTAGTCCTTGAAGCTGAAGACCACGGGTGGGGGATCCTGCACAAACAGCGTCAGCAGGACGATCGCCCATGACAGGAGCAGCGCCCCCTTGATCACAAGACCTGCACCGAAGGTTTCGTAGACATATCCTCCTACAAGCGGCCCCAGCCCGAAGCCCAAATATCCACCCAGGTGCAGGAACGCCACCTTCTTCCCCCGACCTGTATCATCGGTAAGCTTGAGGTATAAGGACATCAGGATGACCCTGATGGCCGAGGCTCCCACACCGCCAAGGATCAGTGCGAAACAGAGGCGATAGAAGTCCGTGAGGAAGATCAGGAGTAAAAAGTAGCCACTGTAACACATGGCCCCCAGGCTAAGCGTCCTCTTCGGGGAAAAGTAGTCTGAAAACACACCGAAGGGAAGGACCAGGAGGATGCTTGAAAGGGAATTCAGGCCAATGGCGACGCCGATCTGCTGGTCGGTAAAATTGTAAGACTTGAACAGAATAGGCAGGTAGGCGAACACCATCCAGAAGGTAAAGAAGTAAAGGAAATAAGAGAGAAAAAAGACAACTGATCTGGATCGGCCCATATATGTTTCCGGTCGTGCATCAGAAAGGAGGTGCGGGTTGTCAAGCCATCAGGCATCGCCGTGCGCCGGACAATGTGTCGAACACTGAGTTGTGACGATCATTAAAACCTCCCCGCGGCAAGCCACGGGGCATCTTCACCGTAAGGAAGTTTTTCATTTTCAGATTCGCTCGCTAACCCCGCCGCAAGCAGCGGGGAATGCGCTCGCTTTCGCGGTTCAAGGCGTGGGATGGCCGGCTCTCAGGCATCGTGAAGCTATTTAATCACCTTAAGCTTGTTTTTCTGATCCTTCTTCTCTTCTTCTCGTCGTTGGTCGCACACCTTGCAGATGCTCTTTTGGCAGGAGTCGCGAACCGACTTCACAACATACTCCAGGTGTTCTAATGGGTTTCCCTTCAAATGGCCACTGTTGATGTAATCGATGCCCACCTTTTGCAGTATGGCAAGGATCGTCCTGTATTCTTGCCTATAGGCCCTTATGAATTCTTCCTTGTCCATGGGACACCTCAAGACTTGATGGCTTCGGAGGCTGCTTCAGGGCGAAGATGATTAGAAAACCAGCGCTCCTTTCCGACATTATTACCGTTCGGAACAAAATAACTCAAGGTTTTTTGATGTCTTGTAGTGCCTCACCGGAAGAGGTACGGCGAGTTGGTATAACAACTTTGGCCGAGTTCTGGGGGGACTTTGCTGAACTGAGATGGGCACGAGATTGTGAGAAAACGTGCCTGGCTATCAAGATGAGAGCTGCCACGCTGGGGAGAAAGGGGCAGTTTAAGGCCGTACCCGGGGCCGGCTAGAGCAACCCTCCTGACAATGGGCTACCCTCGGCAGCAAAAATCGTGTCATAGTCTTACCTCCTCAACATGGGGCATCGTTCGAATGGACTATATATCAATAACAAATGGGCAGCACCGGAGCCGGGGTCGGTGTCTCATCCTAATATTTAATATAAGTGCGGTGAGGCCACGTGTTGCCACCGGCCCCAGACATCTGCCTACCTTAAAATATAAGCAACAAACATGCCGTCGTCAAGTCACGGAAAAAGCCTCTGAGGGACTACCTCAGAGGCTTAGGATGAGACACCGACAGACCCAGTCGGTTTGTCCGTGCAATTTTTTATCATTATTGGGGGAAATATCAAGCAAAAAAATGCAACGCCCAGGCTTTGCCAACGCTCTCTTCCACCGGTGTTGAACCGTGTGGAAGGTTTCGAGACTTGTTGTCCTCGCCACTCGACTTTGTCAGCAAGCTAACCCATTGACAGAAGCCGCTTTTTTTGATCCAGATCTATTTAATGCGGCGACGTATTAGCTCGAGCCTTGTGGTGTCGGTCACCATCACGCGGGACGGGCAGCCCCAGATGGTGAATTCCGTGTATCCGTCGGGAATGACCTGCGCGCCCTCAGCCGCCGCTTCGAGGGTAACCTCGCCGTCTTTCGTTCGGTGGATCGTGCCCTCGAGTTGACCGTTGTAGATGAATGCGGGAAGGGTTATGAAGCCGCTTCCGCTTCCAGGCTCGTCCTCAATCGTGTCTTCACAGCGATCATAACGATAGTCGTGTCGCTCGATCTTCACTGGCTGCCGGCATTCGAGACCCAGCAGGACTATGACTCGAACGTAGGTGGAGCTGGACCCCTTGGCGGCCTTTCCGATATGCGATAAAGATTCTTCTGAGAATCCACCCTGCATCAGTTCTTTGGATAGAGCCTCCTCCTCGTCCTGGGTCAGGTCGGTGAACGAAAGGCTAAGGTTAGCGTTCGCAAGTGTGCAGGTATGTTGAAGGATTTTGGAATTGGTCTTGTGAATCCAGGGCCCGGGAGTCACGACAGCATTGCGGCTCCCGTCCCAGCAGAGTCCCGTCGGTTCCCTCCACCACTGCTCATCGAACTCGTCCCTGAGCAAGAGAATCGTCCCTTCCATCTTCATGTTGGACTCGTCCAAAACACCGGGAGGATCATCCCCTTCATCGGTGACGAGGCTGATGGCGCCAGTGGCCGAATTCAGGTCACGCGCCTGAATCTCGCGCCCCTCTCTGCCCTCCTTCCAGGTGTGGCCACAGTGGTATTCCACTTTCCGGTCGAGCGACAGTGACCCCCGCCACTGCCACTTCGGCGTGCAGTGAATGTGAATCTCAGCGGTCGTCAACGGTTTTTCCGGCAACGTAGAGTTGAGCCCGTCATTGATGTTGCAGGAATTGAAAATCTGAAGATTCGCCGTTTGATCTCGGCATTGGTCCGGGGCTCGATAGCGAATCTGGACGACGCCCGCCGGGCCCACCTCGAAGACCCTCTCGGGGTCTTTGTCGAAGCCGTTGACCACGCGACCCTTGTCGACCGTAACCAGCAGCCTCTCGAACGGCGCCGACTGACGACCCTGTTGGTCCTTGATCTCCGTGATCGAGAAGGTCGCTTCGGTCCCGGCTTCGATGCTCGGCGTCTCGGGAACTACTTTGGCGGTGTCGGGAATCCGTTCGTAGTCGTAAATGATGTCGTCGAGCGGCATGAAACGGGTATTGACGAGATTGATGACCGCAGCGATCGCGTCGCCGGCACAAGTGCCACGCCATGTGGTGCTGCCGGAACGTACTACGCCGCCGCGAGCCGAGTCGACCAGGTCCAGCTTGAGCTTCCAGGTGCCATGGACCTTTCCCGGCACCCAGTTCGGCCGACCTTCGTATCCCTCTTCCCACTCGCCTTTTTCAACCTCGTCGATGCTCACCAGCGACAGGGTCGAACGGAACAGATAGTCAACATAGTCGGGTACGGATACACTCTCACTCTTAGACCCCATGCTCTCAGCTAGCTTCTCCATCATCCTCTGGGCATCACCCGTACCCTTCCAATCCATAACCCACACGTTTACCGGGCAGTCGTCCATTTCGGCGAAGTTCTCCGTCAGCACCTGATTGATGGCGCCGTTCAGAAAAGGGGTGCAATCCGCCTCCTCGGGTTCCGGCATCGCAATGGACGTCGTGGTAACGGTCCTGATACAACACGTCTCTTGCGCCATCGCGGAGTTGTTAAAGGTGAACAGGGAAAAAGATGCGGACAATACTATAATAATAAACTTCAAATTCATGATTTTTTTACCTCTATCTTTACCCTGACGTTGCAAAAGTCGAGGGTGCTGCAAATCCCAGGCGTCCAAGGGTGAGGCTGTAGTAAACTACGCCGAACCCTTGGCAACGCAGGAGATGCGGTATCATCGGCTTTCCCAAAGGGTAAACAACATGGCTGTTTTTCCAGTTTTCTGGATATCACTCACAATGCATTCCACAAAAGCGCCCAAAAGAATCGCAGATAGAGGCTATTGTTACTTCTTGGGACGTTTTGCCATGTTGGTTATGCAACGACAGGGTTTATTAGCCCAGCAGGACCTATTGGTCGGGTCTATGCAACTTACTCTTTAACCAACTCCACCCTGCGGTTCAAAGTTCGTCCTTCCTCTGTCTCATTGGAGGCTACAGGGGCTAAAGGACCCACCCCATAAGAATCAAGACGGTTCTGAGACACACCGTATTTTGTTATCAGGGCTTTCACAACAGCCTCGGCCCTTGCGTTGGACAGCTGCATGTTATAGTCAATTTTCCCAACACTATCGGTATGCCCCACTACATACAAATTCAAATTGGGATTTTGTTTCAAAAGCTTTGCTATCTCTTTCAGTGTCGGCTCGGACTCCGGTTTAACCGTGGTTTTATTAAAGTCAAAATGGATGCCATAAACAGATGCATGTCCGGTTGAGCTTATATCGCGAGCGAGACTTTTTGCATCGGCGACAACTTCCTGCACCATTGCCTCTTTTTCCACAATTATCAGCTCATAACATCCCCCATCACAATGAGGATATACATAAATCCACGTTATTTTTCCTCCCCTTTCCACCTTGAGCCATGCTTCTTCCCCTCCTGCTTCATAAACCGTTGAACCTCCTATCTTTTTTATAGCGTTTTCATAATTCCTCAAAATTTGTAGCTCGCTCGGAGCATTACTTCCCTCCTTGATGTCATATCTAATGTCATATTTGTGCCCCTCGACTTTAATATCTTCACCTTTATCATCTTTGAAATCAGCCGCGTCGAACTCTTTGTATTCATAGTCTGAGATGTAAAAATTGGGCATTCGTGTAAGAAGCGGATGATCTTTGCTGCCCGGCACATCCTCCTGTGCCACGGACAGAACAGGTGCTACTAAAAATGCGAATAGACAAAGGCCTAAGATGAAAGAAGCATGCTTTTTCATTGTATTATCCCTCCCTTTTAATCATGTGAATATAATATGGGGACGTCCGTAAGAAAGTAACTAACTCGCGAATCACCAAGTTCATTTACTTATTTACGGACGTCCCCCATTTTACCCCATTTTACCCTTTAGCTGATGCAAACTAGAGAACTCTATTATGGCAAAGTCATCTCTGTCATCATCCAGTAGCAACAATTCAATGAATTCTTGAGGACCGTCGCCGTCATCATTATCAGGATTATTTATAAGCC
>Ga0315534_1000532_pt1 | contig 26458 bp, 17 predicted proteins | sample SalMarSW160240MG_FD_203094 | JGI IMG/M metagenome (GOLD analysis project Ga0315534, IMG submission 203094) | Salt marsh sediment microbial communities from the Plum Island Ecosystem LTER, Massachusetts, United States - Salt Marsh Sediment SW1602-40 ...
CACCATTCACAGCATCTTCCTGTGAGACCCTCATTTTACCTCCCCAGAATTCAATGTCTTCCTGCTTAATTCCATAATATTCCAAAATTATCGCCATTCCACCACCATTATCAAAAATCCTTACAGGTAATTTCTGTTGTTTGACCTGGGCCATACTTGTTATCCCGGATTCTTTTCTGGCAGCAAGCAAGAGGTAATAAGGATCTTCTATCTTAGCTATCAGGCGAAGATTGTCATAGGGTCCTTCATTTCTGAAAGTCCCGTTATAAGCGCTGGTCAGGAAGGCACTCGATGTTACTCCGAAATCAACGCGTGCATTAATACGGACATTGACCCCGACCCGAAGATTATCCTCATCGAGTGGCGGAGGATAATCGTTCTCGGAGACAAGCTGCGGACCGTACCATTTATTGCAGTTACGGCAGAGAATAACGGAATACCCGTAAGGTTCCATGGATTCCCTGACAAAATTACCTATCTCACCCCAAGGGCAGCCTGCATCACATGCTGCGGCCATTACAGGTCTTTTGACATCCCATCCTGTCTTTCCCACGTCAATGGTTTCCTGAGCCATAACCTGTTGAAATCCTGAAATGATCAGAAACCCTGTTAGTAGTGCCAAAGAGTTTTTTATGATTTTATGTGACATTTTTGTTTTGTTTAAGTTATTATTTAAAAATACGGGGTACAAAATCTGAAAGATAATCCCTCCAGTTAGCCCATGTATGACCACCACCGGTTTCATTATAATAATATTTAAAGTTATGCTCATCTAATTTCTTTCGAAGTTCCTGAACACCTTCATAACAAAAATCTTCGGTTCCACAGCCAACATAAAAAAGAATATTCTTCAATGTTTTCAATTTTTGATCATAAGCAGGGATCAGAATCTTGTTGGAAATAATAGCAAACTGATTGTTGAAATGAATTCCCAGACTAAAGCAGCCTACATAGCGGAATAATTCAGGATAAGTAATGTAAGTAACCTGTGTCTGCAAACATCCCATTGATAAACCGGCAATTGCACGATTGTCACTGTTAGGTGTTACCCTGTAATGTATCTCAATATATGGAATTATATCTTTAACAAGACTATTTGGATATGATGTAGTACCATCAATAACTGCCTGTTCGTTTTGGATGTCCATGGGTCCCTGTGTTCGTGTAGATTCCGCCTGAAAAAGCATATCGGTCATTGCTGCTGTCTGATTAGCATTGCCGTTTGGCATAACAACAATCATCGGTCTGGCTTTACCCTGTGCAATCAGATTATCAAGTATGTAATTTGCACGTCCCAGGGTTATCCAGGCATCTTCATCACCACCCCCGCCATGAAGCAGGTATAAAACAGGATACTTTTCCTTGCTGTCTTCATATCCCGGAGGAGTATAAACACACATCCTGCGATTAAGCCCCAGGCTGGGAGAATCGAACCATACTTTGGTAACAGAGCCGTGGGGCACATCATTCACTTCAAACAGTTCGGAACCTTTGCCGGGAATGATAAGTGTATTTGAATATCTGGTTACATCACGCAAAGTGATTGGATTTGCCGGGTCAATAATATTTACACCATTTAAAACCAGATTGTAATTGTACATCGATGGTTCCAACGGATCAATAGTCACTGACCATACACCCCGGTTATCCTTGTTCATTTCTTTATTCTCCCCCATACCCATCCAGCTTCCGTTCAGAACTACCGAATTTGCATCGGGAGCATAGATACTGAAAGTAACACTGTTATCGGCAGCAATCTCGGGCGAGACGATACGTGGTATTCGTTGCTGCGGCATATTCTGCGCGTTTATCTGAAGACCGCATAATAGAAACATACAGAACAGGACGATGCCTGTCTTTATAATTTTTGCTGTAATTTGTATTTTTCTTGTTTCCATGAGTAAATAAATGTTTAATTGAACAATCTTGGAAGAAAATCCTGTAATGACATACGCCATACCTGCCATTCGTGTATACCCGGAAAGGTTTGAAATTCAACATCCATTTTATGTTGCCTGAGTGTATTTACAAATTTATTTGTCGCATTCAGCCTGGGATCCTGTTCGCCTACTGAGATATAAAAGAGTTCCAGGTTGTTATCAATGGAAGTGGTATTTGTCAGGATTCCCGGTATGGTATTTTCGGCATCAAAATTGGCCTCAGCTATCCCTCCAAACAAACCGGTACTGAAAACACCTACCCAGTCGAATTTATCCACATAACGCAATCCTATATAGAAGGACTGGCCGCCACCCATTGACAAACCTGCTACTGCCCTGTGCTGCTGATCGGTATATACCCTGTAGTTTTTCTCAATAACAGGTAACACATCTGTAAACAACTCATCAGCACCTACCTGCAGAGCTGCATTATTGTAACCGCCGGGCATACCTGTTTCCACATTACCATTAGTCATCACAATAATCATGGGATTCACTTTCCCACCTGCCAGAAGATTATCCATTATAATACCGGCAGCACCTTCATTATACCAGGAAGTCTCGTTCCCTCCTCCACCGTGGCGTAAATATAATACGGGGTATTTTTTATTAACGTCATGTTCATATGAAGGGGGAACATAGACATAGACTTTACGGAACCTGTTTTGCACCGTTGAATAATAGGTTCTTATATGTACGGCACCGTGCGGAACATCCTGCAGTTCATCAAAACGCGGAGGATTACCAGGTACATTAAGAAGGTTAAAACCCGGTCTGGTACCTGATTGTAGTTCGGGATTCAGCGGATCGAGAATCCTGAGGCCGTCAACGAGAAGAGCATAAGTATATATCTTTGGCTTCAGTGGCCCTATTGTCACTGTCCACCTCCCCATTTCACCCTTGGTCATAGGATAATGAACAGTATCACCCTCGAACATCAGAAGTACCTCTGAGACGGTGGGGGCATATAGATTGAAAGTCACCGTCAGGTCGGGATGAACTACCGGGGAACTTCTCCCGGGCATGCCGGGTAAACCTGCCTGCCCGTATAAACAGTTTCCGATTGTCAACGTTGCTAAAAGCAGGTAAATACTGTTAAGGAAATATCTCTTTCTTATCATCTTTAGTAATTAATTTTTAATAAAGGTCGTTATTTCGCAATCTTCCATAAAATTTCAATAAATATAAACAACCATATGAGTAAAGCCGGGTGAATTTTTGATCAAAATTCCCCTAATAGGGTAATTGTTATGTCTTTTGAAAAGAAGTATGAGGGAATGGGAGAGTGAACAATATTCAACTACTCGGTGCAGGAAAGACCAATTAAAATCTTTACCTTGTAATCTATGCAGCTAATATATTATAACAATATTACTATATGAAAGTAAATATCTTGAATTTCCGGGTGTTTTTTACCTTGTTGGGTGTGTATTTAATTATGATAGGGTGTTCCCATTCCGTTGAGTATCCCTGTTCAAATGAGGACGGACTTCCAAGAAGTACTCCGGAGGAACAGGGCGTTCCTTCCGAAACTATTTCCCGTTTCTTTCAGATGATTGAAGAGAAGGGTTTTGATGTACACGGGCTGATGATGATTCGTCATGGCAAAGTGATTGCAGAACACTGGTGGGCGCCTTACGCTCCTCAGTACCAACATGCTATGTATTCAGCCACTAAGACCTTTACTGCTATGGCTATTGGCTTTGCTGTCCAGGAGGGTTTGCTGAACGTCGAAGATAAAGTGACCTCCTTTTTCCCTGATCTGCTTCCTGATACGATTTCCCCTCAATTGTCCAGGCTCACTGTCAGGCATCTGCTGACTATGTCGGTTGGCCATGCTTCAACCTTTTATCCCGGTTCTGGCGAGAGCCAGGTCCGTTCATTCCTGGCAGCACCTTTCGCTCATGGGCCCGGGATAGTCTGGGCATATGACATTACCGCATCTCACATGATGTCACGCATCATTACGAAAGTAAGCGGTATATCGATTCTTGAGTACCTGGAAACACGTCTTTTTGATTCTCTGGGCATTGAGGATGTAGTGTGGGAAATGGATAACGACGGCTGTAATATGGGTAACGGCGGATCCCACATGAAGACTTCGGATCTTGCCAAAATGGGTCTCTTTCTTCTCAATAAAGGAAAATGGAACGGACAGCAGCTATTGAATCCTGAGTGGATCGAGGAAGCATCCACTACGCATATCTATCAGAATGCTGAACTAACTCCTGAAGAAATCAAAAATGCTACAGATGATGCCTCAGTGGGCTATGGCTACCAGATCTGGATCGGACGGCATAATTCGTTCCGGGCCATCGGAGCAATGAACCAGTTGATTATGGTGATCCCAGAATACGATTTTGTCCTGGTTTGCCACAGTGGCTTCAGGGATGAAACCGGCTTAAATAATCTTATATACGATATGCTGCCTTCTATGAGCGATAAACCACTCAAGGCAAACAAGTCATTCGACCTCAATGAGGCAATTGCAGACTACAAGATAAAACGCCCATTCGAGGGTAAAAGCACTTCCAGTGTGACGATGAGTACAAGGCGATATAAGGTGGACGAAAACGCCTCAGGAATACGTTCTGTACTGTTTCGCTTTGATAGTTCCGGGAACTGCTTTCTTACTTTTGTAACTGAAAGTGCTATCCATAACATCCCGTTCGGACTGGATAAGTGGATGTATGGGATTACCGACCGTACTCTCTCCTTTTCGCGTTCCGTTTATTCCAATACGATGGGAGTCACTCCGGTAAATACGGCCGGTATGTGCACATGGACAGCCGAAAATCAACTTTCAGCCTACTATCTCTCTATGTTCAATCCCGGATCTACAGAGAATTTCCTGTTTACATTCGATGATGATAAATTGGAGATACAGGTAAAAGCACCCTCAATGCGCTTTCCAGGTCCTCCGGGTATGCAGCAACCGGAGTCAGCCAATCTTATTATTACCGGGACAAAATTCAATGACTGACAATCTTACATTTTTTAGGGTGAATTTTGTGTCAAATTAGTCTCTTTTTCTGTAGAACTGTCAGCATTTTTATTGTATTACAGTATTTTTATATCAAACATATAAAACGAGACGTTCAAGTCGACAGACAAATCATTTGTATGTGTTTTGTACTATTTATTGTATAGTAATTTAAAATATCAATTATTAATATCAGGAGGAAAAAATATGAAAAGGAAATTTTCTATAGCAGCATTTTTTTTGTTGATTGTTTTCGGCTTCGCTTGTTCGCGGCAACAACCAAAACCTGTAAAAGTTGAAGAAGGTTTGATTCAGGGATTATATGAAGACGATTTGACTGTCTACAAAGGTGTACCATTTGCAGCACCCCCTGTTGGTGATCTCCGCTGGCGTGCTCCTCAGCCAGCAGCGAAATGGGAAGGTGTACGTTTGGCTACAGAGTTTGCTCCAGGTCCTGTACAAGGCCAGGACTTTCCATTCGGGAAGAGTGAAGACTGCCTTTATCTGAATATCTGGACACCGGCGAAATCCGCCAAGGACCGTATCCCGGTGTTCGTATGGATCCATGGAGGAGGTTTTAACGCAGGATCAGCTTCCGAACAACTGTTCTATGGAGATAAACTGGCCAGGAAGGGAGTAGTACTTGTTAATATCGCCTACCGTGTCGGTCAGCTCGGTTTCCTGGCACATCCTGATCTGAGCGCCGAGAGCCCGGATCATGTGTCAGGTAATTACGGCCTTCTGGATATGATTGCCGCACTTAAATGGATCAGGAAAAATATAGCTGCATTCGGTGGGGATCCTGATAAAGTAACAATATTCGGTGAGTCGGCTGGAGGAATTGCAGTCAGCATGCTGTGCGCATCACCGCTGGCGAAAGGACTTTTTGACGGCGCTATTTCTGAGAGTGGTGGTTCATTCGGGCCATCACGGCGCAGCAGCCCATTCGGTGAGAATATGAAATTACTTCCTGATGCTGAGCTTACAGGAGTAGAATATGCCAAAAGCGCCGGAGTATCCTCAATAGCGGAACTGCGGAAAATTGACGCCGAAAAGCTGCCGGGAGGAATGAGCCTTGGGCTGGCATGGCCTAATATCGATGGATATGTAATTCCTGACGATCAATACAGACTCTATGAAGCCGGTAAATATAACGATGTACCGGTTCTTATCGGATATAACTCCGACGAAGGTCTTAGCTTTTCAAGGGCAAAAACCCCGGAGGAATATATTGCTGAAGTCAAAGGGCGTTACGGCAAATTTGCAGATGACCTTATCAAAGCTTTTCCTCCTGGAGAGAACACAATCCCTAAATCTGCACGCGACCTGGCCCGTGATGTAGCATTCGGCTGGCATACCTGGATATGGGCAAGGCTTCAGTCGCAAACCGGCAAATCGAAAGTTTTCTATTATTATTTCGATCAGCATGAGCAATATCCGGAAGACTCACCAGAGGCAGATCATGGTTCACCTCACGCAATGGAAATACCATATGTCTTTCAGCATCTCGATGTACCAAACCACATAATCGGAGATCGCGAAGTCACCCAGGCAGATTATGATATCTCAGAGGCCATGGCCACATATTGGACTAACTTCGCCAGGCATGGAGATCCCAACGGAGAAGGAATCCCCGAATGGCCGGCCTTCAGCGATGCAAATCCTTTAGTAATGTATTTTAGCCAGACTCCGCATACGGGGCCGGTGCCAAGTACTGAATCCCTCAAAGTCCTCGATTCCTATTTCGAGTGGCGACGGACACCGGAAGGAGAAGCATGGGCAAAATAAATATTATTTGCCAATTAATATTCAGTTTGATCCAGTTCCTGTAACCTGTTTTTTGTTGGATTGAGAATCAGGTTTATTATTGCACCTGCACATAGCAGTGCTGCAAAAATGGTTGCAAGGATAAATCCATATTTTGCATCTCCGCCAAATATATCGCTTACTCCACCCATTGCCAATGGACCCAGTGCAGCCCCGGCAGCTGTAAAAAACAATATTATACCTGCTATTGATCCGTGTTTGGTTTTCGGGAAGCAACTGATCCCTTTTGAATTAATAGTGGGATAAATAACTGACATGAATAAACCTGAAAGCGGCAGCAATATGATTGCAATTCCAAGTCCACCGATAACACTTCCAAGGAAACAAAGAAAAATCAGGAAACTGACTATAGTAAGTACCACTGACCAGTTAAAATAAGACATCAGCCAGGCCCCAAGGAAACGTCCCCCTGCCCTGAGAATGAAAAAGATGGTAAGGGAATAGGTTGCAATTAAAATAAGATTCCCTTCATAATGTGCAACTAATGTAGGCATCCAGACATAAACAGCACATTCTACTGAAACATACAGAAATGCTGCCATTGAAAATCCAATCGCATAATTATCCTTTAACATAGATAATGTGCCTGCAAGGTTTATCGGATCTTCTGTTGTCTTTTTTGTATCCGGATATTTCGCAATCAGGGCCATGAAGATTAAAAGTATACATAGTGACCCTGCTACCACATACAGGTATTGCCATTTTATTCCCTCAGAAATAAAATTAGCTACGATGAAGGGGCCAATAATTGCTCCTACGGCAAAAAATCCCTCAAGAGTATTCATTGTAGAGGTATGTTGTTTTGTCGAAGTACTGATATCTCCCACAAGGGCTAATGCTCCGGTTTTAAACACACCTATAGACAGACCGCCAATGGCCATCAGACTCAGAATGAAACCATATGTATTAGCGACAATATAGAGGTAAGAATTAACAGCATATAAGGCTAATCCGATAATAATAGTTGCCTTTCTGCCAAATCTGTCAGCGAGAAATCCCAGAAATACACCGGCCAGGGCAATACAGATCATCGGTATATAATGCATTAATCCGGCAACAGTCATATTGACATCAAATCCTTTCTGTATTTCGGGAATTATTTCACCGACAGAATCGGTGGTCATGGCGAACATCATAAACATTAAGAAAGTCAGCCATTTAATTATTCCCAGGTTTCGTTTATTTTGCGAATTAGTATTCATAGAAGTTTTTTTTAGGTTAAACATTATATTTCATCAGTACTCCATCTTCATTACCATGCCCTTTTCATCGGTTCCGGTAATATTGAAGGTATAGTTTTTTAAATTCGCTTCAAGAGTTGTTATACATCCACTATTCTCCCAGTGCAGTTTCAATTCAAATGGTTCAGAATGCAGAATCCTCAGTTTTGCATCAAAACCGAAGGCCGGGAAACTGCTCCTAAATCTGAGTAGGGATAGCTGCCGGCGCACTACCTCCTTCGTAAGCCCTTCATACACCTGTTCCAATGTCAGATTTGTTCTGTTAATTTCTTTGTGACCTGCCGGACCTGCTTTTTCGACGGCAGCATAGTCATTCTTTCCTGCAAAAAGATCCAGGTACCATATCTGGGGTAAGCCCGGCATAAAGATCTGGATTGCCCTGGCTAAAAGAAGTTTAGTATCATCTTCCCCCAGTGCACTGTAATAAGTAGCATTAACCTGATAATACATGTTCTTTTTACCATGCAGGTCCTTAACATAGCCACCGCGTTTAACGATTATGTCTATTAATCTTTGTATCTGGTCATCTGCTATCAGCCCTTTTAAATCCAGTAATGGTATACCATCATGACAGCCAAGCATATTAATGACCCTGATGCCCTTTTCCTGTATATCCCTGATCCACTTGATAAGGATCTCGTTACTATTTGTTTCTAATGCGTCAATGATCAAACCTGGCAAGAAAAAATCATAGGTGATATAGCCTTGCTCAGCAAGCTTTTCATGTATTTTTTCTTCATACTTTGAATGGATTTCCGGCAATAATGTCAAACCGTATTTGTCAGCCAGAGCCTTTATATCTATCAGCAAATCCCATGTTCCGGGATCATTAAGAAAATTACTTGCACCTGGTTCTTTCGGCGTATAAGCGAATGCGTCAAGTCTTATAATCTCAGCACCATAACCTGCAAGCTTCTTCAGAGTATCATCATAATATTCCCAAACCAGTGGAGATTTAATGTTCAAATCCATTTGTCCCAGGTACTTTCGTCTGGATTCGAGCATATCGACTACAGTTTTACGATAGCGCTTATACTTGCCGAACTCGATTCCTGATGGTTTCTTCCCTTCACTCAAGGCTGTATTTATCTTTTCTGCCAGCTTCTGAGCCGAGTCAGACTGAATATCCATGACGCTCATGAGGTCATAGGCATCAATTTTTTCATATTTTACTTCCTGATAAAAAGTGTTCCAGTAAGGAACCTCTTTCCCGTCCGGCATACGAACCTTAAGCAAAGGGAGTCCCGGTTTTCTGAAGAACATAGTTTTAATATATTCAGTATCCGGCTGTATATAACCCTCATCTGTCATTTGACCATAACCTTCCCAGAATTTGTTCCAGTTGATGAAAAAGTCCTTATATTTTGATTCCTCACCATTCTTCAGAATATCCTGGAACTGTCGGGAAAGTACCGAGGAATGGTTTAATACAAAATCAAGTTTAAGTGATATGCCGGTTTTATTCAGATCTTCCAGGTCTTTCTTTGAGGCATAAAGCTCGTTCAATTCATAATCAATAATAGAAAATCCTCTGTCAAGATCGGTATTGAATATACTTGGTAATATATATAAAGATTGAAATACGCCTTTAAGTTCAGGAGCTTGAAGAAATTTTATTATATCCCCCAATGTCCCGCCATAACTGTCAGGATATGCGTTTAGCATCGGACCTGATTTTATTATTGGTAATGCCGGTATTTTCGCATCGCCAGTCATGGGCCCTCCTATTTCTGTTCCTGTACCATTAGTTTTACAAAATCGCTGTAAGATAATATTTGCCCGCTCCTTGACAATATCAGTTTTGCATTCGGTGCCTGTGAAATCAGCATATCCTGTTCTATCTCCAGTACCATAGTAGTAAAGGGACTGTCTGTAGCACCATCCCTGTTGCGTAACCTGCGACTCTCAAGTGTTTCCTGAGGAGTACTATTAAGCAGGATGGGTATGTCAATACCCTTGAGATTGTGGCTATTACCGTGAGTCCATTCTATAATCAATATATTTTTATCACTGAAATTAACAGGCTCATACCATAGTTCTGTCTCTTCTCTTCCCATTCTTTTAAGCAATATCCGGGATTCACCGTTTTTAAACCGGGTAATGACTCCGGTAAGTTCCTGAAAATCTATTTCATTTGGGGTTCCCAAATAATTTTTAAGTCCGTTCCGGCCGGCCCTCTGGTATATGGAAAGCCATGGATGAAGGTTTATATATTCGGGATTTGAATCGTTGCCATTTTCCTGGATCTCTTTCAATATAGCTTTTCTTCCCTCAATATACTGTCCGTTTGCGATAAGACCATCGATTCCACATTTCCTGAAAATGTGCAGTCGTTCTGCATCGTTATATTTTGGTAATCTATGAGGATAATTGTCTCCTGACAGGGTATAGCTACCCAGGCCCATCCGATTCAGGTAATAAGAGATCACGGAAGCGATGCCTGACTTGCCAGAGCCGGATCCTCCGCAAATAACAACAACTGCACGCTGGTAAGGATTTTCCTCTAATACCGGTATCAGCAGTTCCAGTAATTTCGGGAAAATTATCGTGGCGTTCCGGATATGCTGAGGGACAATTTTGACTTTATCACCCGGCATATCACCTGTAGGTATGCTAACCGGATCCTGTATATCTTCAGGAATCCAGGGTAATTTTTGCCTTATAATTTCTGATGCCTGTTTACTTGGATTCATAATTTAGAAACGAGAGTGATATGAAATTATTTAATCGTATTCCCGGAGGATTTACTTACAGGAATCCCGGGTACATTATGTTATTTTTATCAATGGAGAATAAGTCCCGGCTTCTTTGAACCGGGACTTATTAAATTCCGTTATACTATCTTGTCAACTAACTGCAAGGAGAGTCACTCTAATCCATCCATCAAATCGAGGATGCCATCAATTATTCCTCTTTCAGCATAACCCGGTTTTAACCTGGAATATAATACTTCAAATACCTGGTGTCCGAAAGAAGCATCATCAGGTATATAACCGGTTGTTGCCGATCCATTGGCAATAGTAACCATCATAGTCCTGGCAAAAGGTGATTCTTTAATAAACTGCGTTGCAATTGGATTATACACTTCCCCGTTAACAGTACCAAGGGCAATATCACCAAGCAATAATACACCAACTCTAATAGTTACAGAATCACCGTCTACATAGGTTCCTTCAATACCACCCCTGCCCTGGTTGGTGCGTCTGCGACCAGGAAAAGTAAGAACCTCTTGTGCTGCTTTAATCTCAGCTTTATCTAAAGTGCGGTCAACACCTCTCATTACGTGTTTTACTTCTTCACCAAGCATAACACCCATAGCATTATTTACCAGTTCCTGTTCTTTCATAAGTCTTTTAACCGTAGGATCACTTCTGTCTAAACCAACTCCCCCTGGAGGCATTGCGTTACTTATATCTTCACCCCGTTTTGCATAATCTTTTATCCTTATATCTCTCAGATCAAAGGTTTGCTGGAAATAAATCGGATTCTGATCACCACAAGCACCCTCTGACCAAACCGCGACAATCTTATTATTATACGAATCTTCAATATATCTTGAAGTGGCACCGGGTACATCACCGCATACCATATCGTATTGGCCCATAATAACCGCATGCATTGCGTAATTATAATATACTGCAATAGGAGTTCCGTCAAGTGCTTCAAATGTAATAACGTAAACCGTTTTATCAGAAGCTCCGTCATAGTTGGGACCTTCCCACCATTTTCTGGTCTCGGGATCAATTAAGTCTCTTTTCACATTGATGTAAGAAACACCTTTACCCCAACCTATGCGTGCAGGTTGTAGCTTAGCATTAGCTTTTTTTGCTGCGTTAAAGATTTTTTCTTCCAAACCCTGGATACGACCTACACTATGTGAATGAGTACTACTCATCACGACATTTTCAGCAGGAATTCCCAATTCCTTCTCCATTCTTTCTGTTGAGGCTTTCCATGCCCGTTCATGCTGATTGCCAGCCACAGTAATGAGTGCAGCTTTTGTCACACCGTTGTCGATAACAATTGCCCTGCAATAAACACTGTCGTGAATCCCTAATGAGTTTGGTCCCAATTCATCTTTCGAAGGAGTAATATTTACTTTTGCTGCTCCGACTTTTATTGAAGATGATTGTCCCTTCTGTCCAAAAGACATGGAGAAACAAAAAATTATTCCGATTGTTAAAATAAGAATCTTTTTCATTTTTTATGGTTTTAAATTATTAGTTATAATTATGTTAATTCATTAATATCAGTTCACCGAAACTAAATGTTCTACGAATAACTATTTTATATCAACCATTGTACCCCGCAGCTGTATCCTTGGTGCCCCTCCCGGACCCCGCATCATAAATGAAGGAGAACTTTGCTCAATTGTAATTCTTACCACTCCGCTAAACTCTGAAAATTTACATGTGATAGTTTGAGCACCAAGACTCTCTTCAACAAAACGGGCTGTTAATTCTAATGTTGAATCATCAGTCCAGGAAAAACTTAAGGCTGCATCAACTGATGACTGAGGAATACTATAATTTGCATCAACCGATTTTGATGAAATATTGCGTGGGGGAGCTAATAATGATGTTAATGGTGATTTTGTTGTCTTCCAGCTTCCCAATCCAGCTTTAAATACAGAAATCTGGTTATCTCTCTTTATTGCGTAACTGCAACCGTCATTATTAAACGCTAAATATACCGATTGAATATTGAAATCATTATCATCTAACATAAATTCCTTTCCAGAAATCTTTGTTTCAAATGCGGATATGGTTAATTGAGAAGCTGATGTTTTTATAGTAAGGTCTGATTGTCTCTTTAGTAATTCATTATAGGAATCCTGGTTTTTGGTCAGTGGCGAATTGGATTTAATTGCAGGTATAAGATAATCATGAACCAGATTCAATTCATCCTGTGTATTTCTTGCATTTGCAGTTAAAACGACCACTGCATCCTTATCAGGTATCAGAACTACAAATTGACCTCCCATTCCGTCAAGACGAACTGTATTATTTCTTCCCCTCCACATCTGGTAGCAGTAACCCTGTGTCCAGTCATTTTTATCTTTTGATAGTTTATCTGAACCACCATTACTTTCAATTTTAAATGAAGTGGCTTTTTTCACCCATTCTTCAGGTATAAGCTGCTTATTATTCCAAACACCCTGCTGCAATAATAATTGCCCGAATTTCGCCAGGTCTTCCGAACAAAGTCTTAGTCCGATCATACCCAGATTTATCCCCTGGGGATTAAGATCCCAATCAGCACCATGAATTCCCAACGGCTTGAAAATTCTTGGCTGCAGATAATCAAACAGAGTCTGTCCGGTGACTTGCTGTACGATAGCAGATAACATAAACGATGCCATATTATTGTACATGAAAACAGTTCCCGGCTTATGGACAGGTCTGGTACTAAGGAATGTATTTATCCAGTCACCATTGTTTCCCATTGACCTGGGTTCAGGATCCTGTCCTACTGACATTGTCAAAAGATTCTCAACAGTCAGTTCTTTAATATAATCACTTAATGTATCAGGCAGTGAATAGGGGAAAAAAGAAATAACTTTATCAGTAAGCTTCAGCCTGTTTTCTGATACTGCAAGGCCAATTCCCGTTGCAGTGAAAGTTTTGCTGGCAGAATAGAGAATATGTTTCTTATCCGGTCCGAAAGGTTTCCACCATCCCTCTGCTATCACTTTACCATGCCTGAGAAACATAAAACTGTGTAGTTCCACCCTGCTTGCTGTGTCTACTGCATTCAGAAAATCGATTATTCCTGAAGAAGAAACTCCTTCCGATTCAGGTGTGCTTCTTGGCAATTTACCGGCAATCTGTCCTGAAAGTTCAAATGTTAAAGCCAAACTTATTATGACTATCAGAGCTGCCGGTATTTTAATTCTTCTAAGATTGCTCATAATTTCAATATTAAAAATTTAATCTTTACAGCGACCATCCCTCACGGTACTCATAATGGAAGTAATCGTTTGCCACCGGCAGGTTTGTGACCCTCATGTTTGCACTATCATATTCCAGTGTTATATTAGATCCTTTGGTAAGAAGAGCAATGTTTGTCAGCAACATTATCTCTGTTACTTTTGATCCCCATGAGAAATCACTGACTGCTTTCCTGTTGTTCATTATTGCATCCACCCAGTCTTCATATATATTTTTAGTTCTTGGCATCCAGGGTGTTACACCTTCAAAATTATCATTAAGCGGAACCAATTCAGGTTTTTGCCCATGGCTACCATGCATAATAATACCCTTATCACCAATATAAGTAACATCCTTTACGGCACGACCGGGTTCAAGCTGTGAAGGACGGGGAGGTCTGAGACCGCCGTCACACCATGTTACTTTTACTGGAGGCATATATCCGACACCGGGTATAAAACGCTCAGCAAATTCATAAGTAGCCCATGTGGATTGTGGCAGGAATTCCTTACTGAAGGGTGAGGAGGTTGCCTGTATTCTTATTGGATAGTCAAGGTTGAGTGCCCATAGAGGCGCATCAAATATATGTGCACCCATGTCACCCATGGCACCGGTTCCATAATCCCATAACCCACGCCAATTATTTATTACTATCGGGTTGTATGGTTTTTTCGGAGCAGGTCCTAACCAAAGGTTATAATTCAGGGTTTCAGGTATTTTCAATTCTTCCGGACGTGGAAGATTTCCCTGGGGCCAGCCAGGCCGGTCTGTTGATAAATATATTTCGCGTATATTACCAATTACACCTGATTGCAGCCACTCGGCAGTAATCCTTGTACCTTCCTGCGCATGACCCTGGTTACCCATCTGTGTTACAACATCATATTCCTTTGCAAGTTTTGCCAGAGTACGTGCCTCAGTGATGGTTTTGGTTAAGGGTTTCTCACAGTATACATGCTTCTTTTCCTTTATGAAATGTGCAGCAATAGTAGCATGAGTATGGTCGGGTGTTGAAATAAGAACACCATCAATCGATTTCTCTTTCTCAAGCAGTTCCCGCCAGTCCTGATATGTTTTTGCTTTCGGGTAGCTTTTAGCATTATAGTCAAGTCTGTTGGCTTCAACATCGCATAAGGCATAGATATTGACTAATTTTCCTGTTGCTGTGTAAACTCCGTAAGATGCTTCCATGGCACGCATGGCGGCAGGATCCAATTTGGGCATACCTCTAAAGGAAGGCATAGAACCGTCAGGGTTCCGCACCGGGCGTCCGGCCAGATAGTCATCTAACTGTTCACGTGTATATGGATAGGGTAATCTGCCTCCTCTGGAAGGAGCCGGAACATCCTGCACATCAGGTAATGCTATCCCCCTGAGATTCTGAGACCCTCTGTTCCCGACACCTATTGCTGCAATGTTAAGCAGATCACTTGGTTGTTTATAGCCTAGACCCGAGATTACATTCTTTGGTACAATAGTGAATGCTGCAGTTGCAGTACCCAGCCTACCTACAAATTTCCTTCTTGAAATAGTATTTTGTTTTTTATTTCCCATGTAGTAATTAATTTAAAAACCTTATTAATATTTTAATTACTGTAATATAAACAGCAATGGATTTATTTCTTGTGATAAAACTATAATTCTCTTATCCAAATATTTCTGAAAGCTATCGGATTACCGTGTTGCTGCAATGAAATCGGGCCAGGTCCATGTTCCCTTATTATATACTGAGGAATACCTGGAGAAACAGTCGGACCTTGTATACTTACATTATTCTGGATCAATACCCCATTATGAACGACCGTTATTCTTGGTGGAGTAAAATAAGTAGTACTGTCTTTAAAACGTGGAGCTGTATAAAAAATATCAAAGGTTTGCCATTCTTCGGGTTTTCGGCTTACATTTACCAATGGCGCATATTGCATATAAACGGCGCCGGCCTGACCATTTCTATAGGTACGGTTGTTGTAACTGTCCAGTATCTGGATTTCATAAATCCCTTGTATAATTATACCACTGTTGCCCCTGTCCTGTCCTTCACCTGTTACTACTGATGGTGTTTTCCATTCAATGTGCAATTGGAAATCTTCAAACGATCGTTTTGTCTTTACTGAGCCGGAACGCTGTCCCGATTCCATTGCACCATCCTTTATGACCCAGGTGACAGCAGGTTTTACAACCGGCGGCCTTCCAAAACCAAATTCAGATTCTTCCCATTCTTTATTTATATCTGTGCCATCGAATAAAATAATTGCATCGGAGGGAGGATCACTGTTAGTTTCGCCCGGTTGGATAATTGTCACTTCCGGGTCCATTATATGTTTTATCTCTGTAAGAAACATGCTTTTCTGCCAGGGTGACAAGGAATCATACAGGTTTTGGAATCTCGTAAAAACTGCCTGTTGTTCTGGTGAAGTTCTTTGTGGAAATTGCGCAAAGTTAACAGCACAGAAGAATAGCATTATAACAAATAGATTAAGGTGTTTCATGGTTTGAATAATTAAAAGGTTAATGTTAAAAAGTCTTAATTTTAAATTGCACAGAACTAGCAAATTTTCTGTACAAGACTCAAATCACCTGAATTAATGCCAGATAACAACCCTGGACAAAATACAATATTTATTAAAAATAAGAGGGTGTCTTTCTTTGCTTTTTTTACAAGACACCCTCTCCTAAATCCATTATTTTCCAGAAATCATAATTTAGTTCAGGTATTAATACCCGGGATTCTGATTCAGATTTGTGTTTAGATTTATAACATTCTGTGGTATTGGTAATACAGTAGTATGCCCGTCAGCATCATACGCCCAGGCAACAGACACATTTGCATGAGGACAACCAACATATTTATCACGTGTAGCTTCCGTGTATGTACCAAAACGTATTTGATCTTCACGACGCCATGATTCCCAGGTAAGTTCCAGCCCACGCTCATCGAGTATTGCCTGTGCATCAACAGTTGTTCTCGGTGTTGCACCAACACGGGCACGGACTTGATTTATAAGAGTAAGTGCATTTGCAGCGTCTCCATTACGATAATAGGCTTCGGCTGCGAGCAAAAGCGCATCAGCATACCGGTACACAACAATATCGGCGTCAGTGTCAACCTTAAACCTATTGATAGAACCGGGATCGAACTGGACTTTCTTTAAACGTGCACCACCCCACTTCACAAGATATTTTCCCTTTAAATCAAAAAATTCTTCAACGCTGTAATCAGGAAGGGCAGCGAACGGCAAATATTCCCCATAAGGATTGTATTCTTCTGAAATAGCGGAAGGAACAGGTAGGCCATTATTGCCATAAAGAGGACCCCACCAGAAAGACATATCCCAACGGGGATCTGCATTTGAAAAATCATATTCTTCAGTTCCTTCATCATAAGTACCACCGAACAGATAAGCACACTCTAAAGTCGCACATGGCCCATTGGCGCCGAAACCGCCTATAACAGCAGCATGTGCGTAATTTGTAGTCATCAGAGGCAGGGATTGCCAATGTTGTATATTAATTTTGTCATTAGGACGAACCCAGATCAGTTCCTGATTACCATCATTCCCAACTAAAAACAGTTTAGTAAAATCGGCTGATAATATATACCCTGACGTAGCAAGTTTTTGCTGACAATAAATAACTGTTTCCCAGGCATTGCGTTCTGTACCATCAAGTGTAATTTTAATATTCTTTCCGGAATTTGTTATATAGGATTCAACGGCACTTATACCACCGGTGAATCTTCCGTCGTCCCATGTATCTGACGCATATACAGGTGAATTGATAGCCAGTTTTGCCATCATCATATAACCAACGTCCTGCGTTATTCTACCATAATATTCGGTAGATGGATTAGGAGACTTAGCTACCGGAAGATCAGGAATGACCGCAAGAAGTTCATCACGAACGAATTCATATACCTGGCTTCTGGATGCCTGAACAACGCTTGACATGGCAGTAGAAGTGGATGTAACAATAGGAACTCTTGCAAAGTTATTCAGGGCAAGCATATAATAATATGCCCGTAAAGCTCTGATTTCAGTGATATAATCAGTCAGGTAAGCACCACCACCTTCATCAGCTAATTTCTGAAGCCTTTCCATCGCCCTGTTACACAAACCAACCATTTTGTAAATATCATTCCACATCACTAGAAAATCACTGAATGAAGCGTTCCAGCCGTGAAAAAAATTGTTTTGATGAATTCCACCATCAACCCAGTCTCCCTGCCGGCCGGGAATCATGCCAAGATCTGCACTAAATTCCTGATTCCGGAAGTAATAACCATAAGCAAAACCCTGGTCATCTCCAAAAAAGCCAACATTTCCCGTTTCCAGGTAAAGAGATGCCACTGTATTTATATATACGAGCGTCGGAGTACTGTATGCTTCCAGCTCACTGATCTGGCTATAAGGAGTCTCTTCAAGAAAATCGGAACAGCCGGAAATCACTAATGTGGCAATTATAATTAAAGTAGTTAATATCTTTTTCATATCTGATTATTTTTTAAGTAAATAAATAAGACAAATACTAGAAATTAAATGATAGCTGAAGAGTATAAGTCCTTAAAAGTGGATAGATATTACGAGCGTCTACCCCCCCTGAAAGGGGATCAGTGTTCATCAATGGAGTCAGGCCGCTATATCCCGTAAATGTTACAACATTATTGCATGAGAGCGCGACGCGCGCATTCGAAACAACCTTCAGTTTACTAGTTGGAATGTTGTATCCCAAAGTAATGTATTCAACATTTGTATAGTCGCCTTTTTCCAGCCAGTATGAGGTGTGAATAACCTGGTAAATTCCCAAATCCGGAGCGGTTTCTAACACATTATAAGAAGGGAATTGATTGAGGTTATTCAGGGACACAGCTGTATAATTATAAATCAAGTGTCCGAATGCACCCCTGAGTTGAGATGACAAATCAAATCTTTTATACCTCAGTTGCAAACTCAAGTTTGCAGTTACTTTTGGTGTCACCTGACCCTGAATTTCACGGTCCGCGTTATCTCCCTGATCTATAGTACCATCGCCATCAACATCTTCGAAAGTATATGTTTTCTTACCATTGGCATCAACATCAAATCCGGCATGTACAGGTAAGCGGAACAAGCCCACAGTGTATCCTTCAGCCATATAGGTTACATTGGTGTTTGAAGTATGTCCTGCTCCCCCGGATCCTACAAGAGAAATCCATTCGGGTGTTGTAAGCTCTTCACCTTTATAAGTGCCATGTAATGAAACAAGCTCGTTTTTCTGAAATGCTAAATTACCTGCGATTTTCAATCCCCAATCTGTACTCCTTATAACTTCACCTGTTAAAGCCACCTCAACTCCGCTATTAGTCATTTCTCCCATATTTGCCAGTAGCCGGCTATATACAAAGGGAGGAACCGATACCGTATAGGTGTAAAGAAGGTCCTTGGTAGTTGATTTGTAATAGTCAAATGTACCTGTCAGACGATTATTTAAAACGGCAAAATCTAATCCAACATCAAATGTGTATTTTGTCTCCCATTTAAGATCGGGATTCTCATTTTGCTGGTAAGCATAACTGATAACGGGTTTGCCACCATATGTAGTAACTCCACTTGGGCCTTCAAGTTCGAGAGAATTATAGGGTTGAATCAGGTTCTGATTACCTGTAACACCATAACTTACACGTAATTTCAGATTAGAGATAAGGCTCTGACTTTTCATAAAGTCTTCATTGGTTACAAGCCATGCAGCGGATGCCGACGGGAAAAAGCCCCATTTATTATTTGCACCGAGTTTTGAGGAACCATCGGCCCGGGCATTTAATGTCACAACATATTTACCATCAAACATGTAGTTTATACGACCCATATATGAAAGAATATTGTACTTCACAGCGTTTGATGTTACATTTCCATACTGGACACCTGATCCGGCTTCAAAATTATTATATTTTGGAACATTGGTTTCAAAACCAGTGACAGTCGCCGCGTCCCAATAAGTAAAATATGACTGACCTTCCGTCAATGCCAAAACGTTAATTGAATGTTTCCCTATTTCTTTCATAAAAGTCAACTGTACGTTTCCAAGCCAGTTTCTTTGAAATGTATTCCTCGCAGATGCTGTGCCCCTGCTACCAGTCAATTGCTGATAATGATCATTTGGTGTATACTGCTTGTTTATCGAATTATTTTGATCAAATGATCCGAATGCACTTAATGTAAGTCCCTTGATGATTGTTAAAGAGACTCTGCCGCTTGGCATGATACGATTGGATTCAGTATGATTCTCAATTTCTGATGCTTCACCCGGATGAGTTGCCATAGAAGCATTGGGGTCAAAATCCCACATACCTGTTGTAGTATTTCTATAGGACGGAAATGTAGGATTATAATTTAATGCTGAGGTCCAAATCCCGCCTATAGGATCATGTCTGTCAGTGTAGAATGCCATAACGTTCAGTTCAAGCTTTAACATGTCTCCAAGGCCCGTCTGACTACCATTAAAACGTACAGAGTAAGTTGTATTGTCTGAGTTGCGAATCTGACCAACCCTGCTGTTTACACCAATTGAGGCAAGCATATTCGATTTTACAGTGCCTTGGGTAAACGTAAAATTATGGCTATTCTGTGATATAAAATCATTCGACAGCCAATCCTGCCAATCCGTACTGGCTCCCTTATCATTACCTGAGCTGCTGAACTTGGTTGTATTAAGGTCTCTCCACTCAGCTGCAGATAGTACTTCAAGTCTTTTATAAGCCTGACTATAACCAAACTGGCCGGTATAGGACAAATTGCCGATACCCTCTTTACTTTTTTTTGTTGTCGCAATGATGACACCTGATGCTCCGCGTGAACCATACTGTGCAGTTTCTGAAGCATCTTTCAAAATAGTGATCTCCTCAATGTCTTGTGGTGACATGTTATTAAGTATCGTAATTGAACCATATACACCATCAATAATAACCAAAGGATCATTGCCACCTGATAGTGAATTGAGACCACGCAGACGTACAGTCGGATCTGCATTGACATTGCCCCCATTTTGTGAAATTACCAAACCTGCTACTTTTCCATTGATAGCAGCAATAGGGCTTGCTACATAACCGGTATTCATGTCATCAGATGTAATACGTTCAACAGCACCTGAAATTGAACGTTTATTGCTTGTAGCATAACCTACAACAACAACATCACCCAATCGCAGTACATCCTCCTCAAGGGTTATGTCGAAACGCGTTTTTCCATCTACCGGTACTTCCTGGGGAATATAACCAACATAGGAAACTGCTAATACATCATCGTTCGTTACATTAACTGTAAAATTCCCGTCTGTATCAGTAATTACACCCTGGTTTGTCCCCTTAACAATAATTGTAACACCTGCAAGTGGGGAACCATCCTCTGCCAAGACAGTACCACTTACCCTGTTTTGGGCAAAGGCATTCATGCTAAAAAACACAAAAGAAATTGTGCACAATAGCATTTTAATAGAATCTCGAAATTTCTTTTTCATAGTCTTTCATTTAGGTTATTTGATTATTGTAGTCAATTTAATGTCGTACGCTAATTAGTATTACGCCAACGATTTTTCTTAATTATTAATTTGGTTTATTCATATATTGATATTTCAGTTTATCGTAGTTTACAAATCATATCGAAATCTATATTGCAAATTCATAATAAATCCTTCATCCAAGGTTAGAAAATCTAATCAAAAGGGTATATAAAACAACTCATTTCACAAATCTGCTGTTATTTCGGACATGCAGAGCTTTATGGTGCAAATAAAAGGAAAAACAGGATTGACAAAAGTTAAATTAGATTAATATTAAAACATTACACTTTTTTGACTAGATTTTCTAACCTGTTATGAGAAATAATTTAAGAATTATGTAAAATAAATTGTATTCAAGATAAACAACCTTCTCAAAAAAATAAATGTTAAAAACTGCATTCCTATGGAAAAGAAAGTCTATTCAAAGCTTATTGTCCTTTTTTACTTTGCATTGATATGCAATATTGTTAATGCACAGGAAGCTGTAATCAAATTATGGAACGGGCCAGCCCCCGGATCCGAAAAATGGACACACAAGGAGACTGCTATTGAATATTTGTCTCCTTTCTGGAATGAGAATAATATTGCTGTGTTTAATGTTGTTGAACCCACGCTGACTGTTTTTTCCCCTACTCCTGAAAAAGCCACAGGTACAGCTGTAATTGTTTGTCCGGGTGGTGGATTTACAGCGCTGTCATGGGATACTGAAGGTCCCAATGTTGCTCAGAAACTGGCCCAGATGGGTATCACTGCATTTGTTCTCAAATACCGTGTAGCTTATTCGGGCGGAACCCCTGAAGAAGTAAATATGATCTGCCAAAGCACTTATGGCGGTAAGGGTAGAACGCCTGAAGTTATGGAATTGAATAATAAAAATATGGAAATTTCACGGTCAATATCTGAAGATTTCGGAAAACGTGATACCTCAACCCTGAAAATGAGTAAAGAGGTTCTCAGGTCCATCGGAAATATAATAAAAATGTCGGCAAATGATGGAAGACGTGCCATCGAGTATGTCCGTGAGAATGCAGATAGATGGAAAATAAATCCCAATAAGATAGGTATTATGGGATTTTCTGCCGGTGGTATGTTATCTCTTGAAGTAGCTTTTAACCATACGGAACAAAGCAAACCTGATTTTATCGGTATAATTTACGGTTCAATGGGGTTTGCAGGCGTACCTGATGACCCGATGCCTATGTTCATGGCATCGAGTCAGAACGAAGCCACAGGTGGGGCTGCCGCACTTTACGCATCCTGGTGTGATGCAAAACTGCCGGCTGAAATACATTCCTTCGTAGGTTCAAGACATGGTTTCGGTTACAGGAATAATGGCGATTCAGTAAATATTTGGATCGAATTATATTACAACTTCTTGAAAAAGACTGGTTTTATTGATTAGATAATCTGGTTAAAAGATTATCTATTATATTCTGAGTCATCAAATTAAAGATCAAAATTCAATTATTTATTAACTATAAAACTTAAATAAATGAAAGCATTTAAAATTATTCTTATTTTTTCCTTATGCACTTTGTTTTTTTCATGCAAGGAAAAACCATTATCAACAATAATCGATACTGAAAGCGGACAAGTTGAAGGAATCCAGGAAGACGGATATATGAGCTTTAAAGGAATTCCATTTGCCGCACCGCCTGTGGGAGAATTACGCTGGAAAGATCCTCAACCTGTTGAACGGTGGGAAGGCGTATTAAAAGCCGATACATTTGCATGTGGTTGTTCGCAGGCGCAAAATCTGAGACCCCAGGGGGAAGATTGCCTTTTTTTAAATATCTGGACACCTGCAGACTTTGCAAGTGAGAAATTACCGGTAATGGTGTGGATTCATGGAGGTGGGTTTTCTGCGGGAGCCCCTTTGGAATCAACTTATTACGGAGAGAAGTTAACCCGGAAAGGTGTAATCTATGTTAGTGTAGCTTACCGTCTGGGACAACTCGGCTTTTTAGCACACCCCGAATTAAGCGCCGAATCACCAAATAAAGTTTCCGGGAATTATGGTATCCTCGATCAGATTGCAGCATTAAAATGGATTCAGAGGAATATAGAAGCTTTTGGAGGCGATCCTGATAAGGTAACAATTTTTGGAGAATCGGCCGGAGCAATATCTGTAAGTATATTGTGTGCATCTCCATTGGCCAGGGACCTGTTCACAGGAGCAATAAGCGAAAGCGGTGGTAATTTCGGACCTGTAGAACAAAATTCCCGGCAGGATGGTATTATTTCTTTAAAAGGTGCTGAAAACATAGGTATCGAATTTATGAAACAAATGGGGGCAAATTCTATTGAAGAACTAAGAAAAATGGATCCCCAGGATTTCTTTAAAAACCGGGCAGCAGGAAGAGGCGGTTTCTGGCCAAATGCCGATGGCTATGTTATACCTGATGACCAGTACATATTGTATGAAGCCGGGAAATATAATGATGTAAATGTTATAATAGGAACAAATTCAGATGAAGGCGGAATGTTTAGTAGGCCATCATATCCTGAGGACTATAAACATAGAACCGAACAGCGTTTTGGTGATTTTGCAGAGGAAATTTTTAAAGCATACCCTGGTGATACAGAAGAACAGACATATACTTCATCAGCCGATATTTTCCGTGAAACAGCCTTTGCATGGCCATCATGGGCATGGGCCCGGCTGCAATCACGTACCGGAAATTCGAAAGTATTTATGTATTATTTCGACCAGAAACAACCCGAAAATCCACGTATGCCGATTAAACTAAGGGGAGCACCACATGCTGCAGAAATAAAATATGTTCTGGAAAATATTGATCCAAACAGATATGGTGAAGAAGATTTGAAGTTGTCTGATATAATGGGCACTTACTGGACCAATTTTGCAAAATATGGCGATCCGAACGGAGATAATCTGCCAGTCTGGACTGAATTCACTGAAGAAAATCCTGCTGTAATGCATTTAAAATATACTCCGGAACAAGGCCCTGAAACAGGTCCGGTTCCAAACATTGATAAACTCGAACTTATGGAGGAATATTTTAAATACAGACGAGAATCAGAATAATCCGATAAAAAGAATACTGGCATAAATAACTTTTTTTAAACTATTAAATAAATCACCTGAATTATGAGAACAATAGTAAAAATTTACTTCTTGATTATCATGTTGATTGTTGGATTAACTGTTCAGGCTCAGGACACTACAAATGTTCGCAGACAACCTCCTACACCGGAACAAATGGCAGCTTTTCGCAAGGAAATGCAAGAACGTTTAAGAAATGATTGGGCCTATCTTGCACGATACAGAGATGATAATGCAGAAATTGGAGCTCCTGCCCCGGGGGAAGATCGCGTAATATTCTATGGAAATTCCATAACTGATTTCTGGATCAATATTATGCCTGAGTTTTTTGCCGGTAAACCATATATCGACCGTGGTATTTCGGGTCAAACCACACCCCAGATGCTTGTGAGGTTTCGTCAGGATGTCATAAACCTTAAACCAAAGGTGGTTGTAATACTGGCGGGAATTAATGACATAAATGGTAATACAGGTCCATCAACCCTTGAGATGATTGAAGATAACATACAGTCAATGGTAGAACTTGCCAGGGCAAGCAATATCCGAGTTGTGCTTTCTTCCATACTTCCATGTGATTCTATCTATGTCCGTCCGGATCTTCGCCCTGCAGAGAGAGTCTTGCTGCTGAACGTGTGGCTAAAGAATAATGCAAGCGAGAATCAATGTGTTTACCTCGATTACTTCCCAAGCCTGGCTAATGAAAAAAATGGATTGAAAGAGGAATATACAAATGATGGAATACATCCAAATAAAGCTGGCTATGAAGTCATGGCTCCTCTTGCTGAGGCAGCCATAAAGAAAACATTGGGAATTTCAGGTAATAATGCACAGAATGGTCCCCCACTGTAATGTACACATGTTTTAGAAAAAAGGATTAATTAAAATTTAAGAATTACATATTATATATACTTATAGCCCTGATAAATTCCTGTTCATTATTTCTAAGCCTGATATTATTTGATTTTATAATGGACTTCATTCTCATTTTATCAATAAAAGAGACCTTCTGAAGGTCATGTGCTCTTAGTTTAATCCTTTCGTACTGATCATTATTGAAAATATAATATTTTGTATCATCTGCCCATTTAAAGACATCAAGTAATTTTATTACTTTCCTGAATGCATAAAAGCTATATTCCCCCTCAACAAGTGTTTGAAAAAAACAGTTGGCTGAATCATTTTCAAATGGTAATCTGATTCCTTTCTTAATAATAAAAGAAGCGGCGATATTGTCAGAGTCATCAAACAGATTAAATCCTTTTATGCATGCTTTGCATAAGATACAAGGGATATGATCTTCCCTGAGGTATAATAGTTGATCCAGATATCCTTCATAACGGAGGTACAAACCTGTAATTCTCTCACCATTGGTCAGAAATATTTCACCGTAAGTCCAGTTGTTAAAATACTGGTCGCCTTTATATCCAACAACCGGATCTATATATTCGATACCTATCATACCTTTTCGAATATTCATCATATAAAGCTCATCAGGCTCAGACTTTACATGATTAGTCTGAGCAAAGACATTTTGAATTGCACATAACACTATCAGACAAATGAATGTATTCTTCATAGCAGGTCCTATCATTTTACATTAAAAGAAACGCTTGCATCTAATGGAATACCTGATGATGTAATGCCATGTACTTCTGCATGGAATTTACCTGTAAGCAGAGACGTTGTAAACTCAACCGTAACTTTATTTTTGCCGTAAACCTTCAGATCCGGATTCCAGTACAGGCTGCTCCTGAAATCAGGAAAGTGTGATCGCGATTGAGATGGTGACACATATTCATTATTTTCATTCTCCTCATCGGTTGCTGCAACCGTATTCTGAAGAACCATTGTATGGTTCCTTATATAAGGTTCAGGTATCTTAACATCATGTGTATAAATAGAAACAACTGCGTTATATGTTATGTCTCCTACCAGAAATC
>Ga0315534_1000533_pt1 | contig 26423 bp, 19 predicted proteins | sample SalMarSW160240MG_FD_203094 | JGI IMG/M metagenome (GOLD analysis project Ga0315534, IMG submission 203094) | Salt marsh sediment microbial communities from the Plum Island Ecosystem LTER, Massachusetts, United States - Salt Marsh Sediment SW1602-40 ...
CTGGTACAGGGCTTCGGGTTATAATCTTGGCGGTTGGTTTGTATATCCAGAGCTTCCGGAAGAAGGGCCTGATAAAAAACTATATGTAGCAACCCTACAAGTATGTACTTCACTATCCGGAACGGACCCTGTTGATCCGGTTTATCAAACGTATTATGTCATATATTACTCTGGTTTCCCATCTGTTGAAAATATAGATCAGGCTAATGATGAACAATTGAATATCATGGGTGCGGTGGCTCATGAAAATGCCCTGTGGTATCTGCATAAAATGATGACAAGGAGTGGATCAGGTACAGTTGGTATTACAGGATATATTGAAGGTTCAGATATTCATCACAGATTAGGTAATACAGGTCTGTTGGCTATTGCCTTGCTTAATAATTACCACATGCCGGCCTATCCGGATGGTACATATCAGGTTTATACAAATGATCCGCCCGGAGACTTTTATGCAAAGAATAACTTTTATTATAATTCAGATCCATATTCTGAGGATCTGATAAGGCTATTGAATTATTTGCTTGGGAACATATCACAAATGAGTGTTGATGCTGCTTCAGAACTTGATGACAGTGAACCGATTAGCGGCACGAATGATCTGAAAGGTTATTATATATACGCTAATACAAACAGTGAAACAGCCTGGCATCCTTTTGCAGTTATTGCACTGGCATTGTCAGGAATGATGCAGACTGAAGTACAGGTTGGTACGGCCCAGGAAAAATCATGGGAATTCGTTATACAGCAAATCGTTGATTATATCATATTCCTTCAAATAAAATCAGGTGATGAAACAGGGGGATGGTGTTATAATGAGGTCGGATCAGTCACTGTATCATATCTTACCGGAGCCTGGGCCCTTGCTCTTGATATGATTGAAAGGGAGTGGAGCCAGTACGGTGTATGTGTAAACGAAATCTACAAAAATAATATTGTAAATGCACTTACAAGGTACCATAACAGTGCTGACGGGGGTGCATTATGGTCTTATGGAAACAGTACAGGTTCACTGTTTGAAGCCACTGCCATTATATTGAATACATGCCGCTGGCTTGGCTGGGACAGTTTTATGGATGGAAACCCGACACTTATCGGACCTTCCGGGCACCAGATAACGAAAGGGCAGGCAAAAGCAATTTACCAGGATTATTTCGATTATATGACTAACAACTGGACCAGGAACGGAGGGACAGTAACTTTTGATCCTGAAAGGGCTCTCTGGGAAGATGGTAACTATAATCCGGATCTACCTGCACAGAATATATGGAATTTCTCAATGCTTTTTACTGCTGTCTCTGCTATTGATAGAGTAACTCCTGCCTTCAGTATGTTCGGGACTCATAACTGGGCTAATGAATTTATAACCAGTATTGTTAAAAACCAGTATTCGGCTTCAGGAGATATAATACCGGAAGCTGGAACATCACTTGTCTCTTATTATAGTCCATATGGAGGCACCACTTTAGGAGTCAATACACTGGGTATTGCTGTGGATATAAAGGAACTCCAGGCCTTTCCTGAAGCCTCTGCAAATGAAGTTATGGAAGGATGCTCAGGGGGTATGAACGGTATAGTAGCATTTTATCATGATGGTTCTTTTTGTACTGACCCCAACAGGCAGATCGCTGAGTACCAGTGGATCTTTGAAAGTACCAATGGCGATGAGGATGAGTTCAATAACATAAAATATAATGGAAATCCTATTCCATGGAGTGACATACCAATGAATACATTTCTTGATGATAAATGGCACACAACAATAGAGAACAATCCACCCGTATATACATATATGCACAACGGAGTATATAAAGCTGCCCTCAGAGTATTGGATAATAGCCCCGGGGCACCCAACACTGATGTTGCATATATTACCATTACCGTGCTGGAATCAGCTAACGAGGCTCCTGTGGTAAACAGTGGAGGACCATATACGATAACCGAAGGTGATGATTTACTTCTTGAAGGAGAAGCAACTGATCCTAACGAAACCTGTGGGGATGTTGTAACTACCAGATGGGATCTGGATAACGACGGTTTTTATGATGATTATTCCGGTGCCAGTGGAACAGTTCCATGGTCAACTATTGATGCATTAGGACTTGAACTGAATACAGCCAACACTATCTCCCTTCAGGCTGTTGATGAAGATGCTCTTGAGACAACCGATAATACAACTCTTACCATTAATATTGCAACAGGATTGGAAAACATGGAAGGAGATGGGAAGATTAGTATTTATCCGAATCCTGTAAACGATAATCTTATTATAAACCTGGGTACCCTTAAAACAACAAATGAAGAGGTACGTATAAGAATTATTGACAACAACGGAAGGATTATAACAGACCGTATTATAACTGATATAGAGTCGGAATATATAATCGATGTGTCAAGGCTCGAGAAAGGTGTGTATTTCCTGGAAATATCATCCGCGGGAATAAGCAGGAAACTGTCGATCGTCAAAATCTGAGAATCAGCAAGATATAAATAAGGCGGAATTGGTTCAGGGTACAGGTCATTCTGTACTTTAAGCTCACACTCCCGCACTCTCCCATCTTCTCTCCGCACTTCCCTGCCATTTATTATTTTTGATTCTAAAATAATAGGTGTGATTTTGATAAGGACTCAGAATTCAATAAACAAGAGGAGAATTCTCTTTTATCGAGCTTACTTATTCCCCGAAAAGACAGGATTCAATATCTCATTAGTTATACAATATTATTTCAAAGTAAGTAATTAACCTGAAAATGCTTCTTATGGCTGGCACGTACCGACAAATGACGATATAAATAATCACTCATCTTTAATACAACGTACTGAATGAGCTTCATAGAGCCCCTTGGTGTCACGATATATCTTTGAAGAGTTGTAATCCAACTGACGTACCCAGGCGTAATCACCTCGCGTCGAGGAAGACCAGAATCTGGTTGCTGTTCCAAGATTTTTGAAATAACCGGCACCATCACGCCAACCTCCAGGTATTGCACTGAAACCACTTTCATTGCTTGCACCGGTATTCGGATTTTCCCAATAAAAGGACCCTATATGTTTCATCTTGCCGCCTTCATCTGTTCCGCGCCAATCATCTTTATTGGCTTCGGTGCTACTCATACCAAGAAACATCTCAAGCTGTTTCCATTCACTGTCGCTCGGTAAATGCCAGCCGGTAGGACAAACACCCTGGACCTTACCTGGTTCGATATCGTTTTCAGCAGTAATATGCATAGCTGCCGGCCATGTGTAAAGAGCACCATAATAAGTTCCAATGGCAGGATAGTTGTTCCACCAACAATATGCCACGGAATATAATGAAAAGTCGTACCATGCCTGCCGGTCTTCAACCAATGGAATTGCGGATCCGTCAGAATATCGGGTCACCTCAAGGTTTTCAACCATCCATATCTGATCACCGATTTCAATGGTAGAGTATATATTGTGGTTAATATCAGTTACTGTAAGTCGGTAAGTTTCAGGTGTGGTAAACGATCTCTCTTCACCGTAATAAGGAATTGAACCGGCTATTGCCCATGCCCTTGCATAATAAGTTGTGTTAGCAGAAAAATCAGCAATAGTACTACTGAAAATTCCCGTTGTACTCCTTGATCCAAGACAGATTGAAGATCCTTCTATGACGGGATTTCCTGATTCTGACCAGCAGAATCCATGATCTGTGATCTCTTCATTTCCAATACTGACAATTGTCCCCCTGAAAACATAAATTCCTTCTGAAAATACTGCTATATCATCGGTAGTAATTACCAGGCTATTCTCAGGTTCAGTGCGTTCGCACGCAATCGCTGAAAACAGGATGAAAACTAATCCAATCTGTATTTTAACTTTTAAAGAGTTCATCGTTTTTCCAGTTTCTCATCCATATCATATGACCTTTATAACTCCGTCCAACCCTATCGCAATACTGTTCAGAGTTCCGGGCATCGCCTGTTGCCCGACTACAATAAATGCAGTAAAATTCGAATAATATATTTAATTACTCTCTCACCCGAACATATCTTGTTTGTTAATTATCTATATTGCAATTATATACAGCATTGTTAATTTTATCTAATTTTTCGAACAAAAATTATTTACATGGTCGATTATTTCAAATTAATAATTATATTGGCTTCTTGAATAATCAGAATTTAAACTAATACTTATCTCAATGTTACTTCATCAGCAATTTGTACGGATGGCAAAGAAGTATGCCAAAAAAAATGCGATTATCGACAAGACCACCGGAAAATCGATTAATTATTCAACAGCTCTTATCGGCGCTCTGATCCTGTGTTCAAGATTCAAAAAGTATGATAAGGGATTCATTGGCATTATGATCCCTACCTCTGCAGGATGTGCACTGGCTACAGCGGCGGCACTGATGAGCGGAAGAATACCTGTAATGATAAACTACTCAACAGGTGCCGAAACCAATGCGAGATACGCACAGAAAAAATGCAATTTTAAAACCATCATTGCCTCAAAGGCTCTGCTTGAAAAAGTAGAATGTCCCGTTATTGAAGGTATGGTCCTGATTGAAGACATCATGGAAAGTGTGACTACAGGTGAAAAGCTAAAAGCAGCTTTAAAATCAAAGCTGCCGGTAAGCATGCTTCTTAATTCCATTCATCACGGGAATGAAAATGATACAATTGTGATCCTGTTTACCAGTGGAAGCGAAAAAGACCCGAAAGCCGTTCAGCTGACTCACAGGAATATTGTAGCAAATATTGAGGGTTTCGGAGACTATGTCGGGATCACCTCAGATGATATTCTGCTGGCTAACCTTGTTTTCTTCCATGTATTCGGATTAACAATAGATCTCTGGGTCCCATTATATTATGGTATGACAATGGTGACATACGCCAATCCACTTGATTTTCAGACAATCAGCAAAATAGCCCGTGAGGAGAAACCGACAATAATGGTCGGTACCCCAAGCTTCTTCTGGGGATATCTTCAAAAATCCGAGCCCGGTGATTTCAAAACCCTGAGGTTAATGGTGGCAGGAGCCGATAAGTGTCCTGATGCCCTGAGGGAAGGGTACATGAAAAAGCATGGAGTGACACTTCTTGAGGGATATGGAGCTACTGAAACATCTCCAGTTATATCTGTCAATTCACATGAATTCAATAGGCCGGGAAGCACAGGAAAAGTCATACCGGGTGTCCAGGTAAGGATTGAGAACTTTGAGACTGGCGAAGATTGTAAAACCAAGGAGGTCGGAAAGATCATGGTAAAAGGAGATTCTGTGATGAAGGGGTATTATGACGATCCGGAACTTACTGCCAATGCCCTTAAGGACGGCTGGTATGATACCGGCGACATGGGATTTTTTGATGAAGAAAATTATCTCTGGCATGCCGGCAGGTTCAAGAGGTTTGCAAAGGTCGGCGGAGAAATGGTCTCACTGGTCAAGGTAGAAAATACGATGGAGAAATACCTTCCGGAAGGAGTATCCTGTTGTATTGTTGAGATAATGGATGAAAAAAAGGGATCATTTATTGTGGCAACAGTGTCGCAGGAAGTAAACAAAACAGAAATACTCAGGAAGATGATGAATGAACTGCCAATTATTGCTCTTCCGAGACAGTTTATAGTTATCGGTGAGCTGCCAATGATGAGTACGGGGAAGATTGATTTCCGTACTGTTACAGGGATGGTAGAGGAGATAATGAAAGACTCCGACCAGCAGGATAAATAAAAATATCCGGAACTCTGTACTTAGATATGGAAAAAGCTGTCAAGCCTGTTGCCTTTTTTAAGCCGGTAATGGTAAAAGAAGAATACCAGCGCAACAGGAAGAATTGAAACAGCTGCAATAAGTGACCATCGCAAATCCACAGAGCCGTTAAGATATTTATCCAGAATCATTTCTGTGATAATGCAAAATCCTGATAAGATAATTAGTGCTGCAGCAATAATATTCAGCCCTTTAAAATGGGCAATCCTGTATAGAATAATGATAATGCCTGTAGTAATAAATGCAGCTATTACCATTGGAAAGCCGACAGGAAAGAACCAGCTCTGACCTGCGGCAACCACGTCAATCAGGAAAAGAGCTGCCACGACTGTAAGCATCAGCAAGGAGACTAAAATGAAAGGCTTCCTGTTAGCGAACAGGAAAAGTGTGAGAATAATCCATGCCGCAGCTATTGACACATCAGAGTAAAGTGACCATCCCAGTCCTTTGCTTATTAACAGGTCAACTATTGTACAAACAACAATTCCGGAAAAAGCTATTATCCCGCTTAATTCCCAGAGATATCTTCTGTTTTCTTTTCTTTGAATCTGAATGATCCCCGAAGGATAATTACTGGAGATATCATCCTGTTCAGATTTAATTGAAGGATCCTTGCCGCAAAGAGGACATACCCTTAATCCATCATCCAGTTCAACTCCGCAATTAACGCATATTGCCATGATCTTTGCTTTTTAATCGTCATTTAAAATTTTAACATGAATACCGGCATCCGCAAGATGCCTTAAAATATACCGTTCAAGTTCACGTGATTCCGTGATATTAGAAAAGCAGATACTCAGCTTGTTTTTATATGAAACCAGAGCACAGCCGACCTTCACTTTTGGATTTGGTGGAGTCGGTATGAGTTCTAAAGAATCAACCATATTCTCCATTTCTCCCGGAAGAGTAACCAGTCCGAGATTCGTTACCAAACCTGTCCAGCGCTTTGAAGCAAGCCCTTTGTATACGGAAGTGATAACCATTTTTTTAATGAACAGAGGCATTACCCTTATAATAAAAAGCTTTTCAGGACTGACATTCGATGACAGAAATCGTGATAACTGTTTGACATCAGCACTGATCTGCAACTGGTTATGAACTGATCTGAGTATCTCTTCAAACGTATAAGTTCCCAGTCTCACGTCAATCTCTGGCAACACAAAAAGAGAAAAATTACGCATTGTCCTGCTGGGAAATATTTTTCTCATATTAACCGGTACTTGTATCCTCAGGACTTTTCGTTTTACTTTTTTACTTTTTTCTTTCTCCGATAAAAATATTTTCTGGAGAGAAAAATGATAGACAGACACAAAATACTCTGTAACAGACACTTTATGCTTACGGGATAACTCAAGAATCTCATTAACACTGACCTCAGCGCGAAGCACCCTTAATTTCGGTCTCTTATTAAGTTTGTACGGGAGATGCCAGGCCTTAACGAGTTTAGATGGAGCAGGCAGCTTTTGAAAAAACTTGTTATAACCGTCCTCGTATTCCTCTTCCGACATCGGCATCGAGGGCAGTATTATTTCTTCCGGTGTACTGATATGCTTGCCGGTAAGAGTCAGGTAAGTGTAAAGCAGAGATTTAAGGTATTCCATCGCCCCTCCGCCATCAGTCAGTATATGAATGAACTCAACCGAGATCCTTTTGCCTTTAATTATCACCCTGTAAAGGGGTTCGCTTTTTCTTTTTGCAGCAAATGCAGTGCAGGGTATTTTTTCTTCAACCTGGATACGCGGCATCTGATCGTTAAACTCAAGGAAATGCCAGAATATTCCGCTTCCCAGGGAGACACTGAAATAGGGAAATCTCTTTGCCGTTATTGCCACAGCTTCCCTGATGGCCGAATATCTGACAGGTTCCTGCAACAAGGCAGTTATCCTGAACACCGAGGTAAGATCATCCGACATAATTGCCGGAAACAGCTTCGCGGCATTATCAAGCTTAAGCCAGCCTCTCTCGTGAAACGATTTTGTCTTTATAGCTATCCCTCCCCGTTTATATTATGCAAAGATAAAGGGTTTATTATTATACTGATTGAAGCATAATAAGCAAATGGCCTTCTTTCTCAGATAACTACCTGGAATGTCTTTTAAAGAAGGACCAGATCACTTCACTGGCATTAATATCCCGGCAGGTTTTACCTACGATCCATGCAGGCAGATACTGGAAGCCGCCCGGCCAGGTATGTCCGCCGCCATCAATTGAATAAAGAACTACTACAGTTCCGTCGGTACCGTCGATATATTCTTTCCTGGTTACCCTTGTACCATCTTTGGGATCCGTGTCAGGCTCTTCAACCACAACCGGTAAATCTGAACACTGGTTCCGGTTTACCCAGAATCCAATCGATTCATCCACAGACAGGACTTTTCCAAGGTTGATCCTGCGGATACTGCTGTAAATACTTCCCCCTTCGTATGGTACCAGCGGATCATTTACATTATTAATTGCTACTACTGAAACAGGCATGGCTGGATAGCATTCAGGGTAAAGCATATGAGGGATACTTCCGTCTACAGGTGCAATTGCAGCAATCTTATGAGATATTTCGCAGGCAAGGCGATATGACATTATAGCACCGTTTGAAATACCTGTAACATAAACCCGTTTTGGATCTATGTTGTAATCCTTTATCATAGAGTCTATTAATGCAGAAATAAAGCCGACATCATCAATATTTTCCCTGTGTGCACGGTCGTTTGCTTCTTCATCCATCCTGCCATCATTCCAGTTCAGCTCTATACCATCAGGATAGACCACAAGAAATCCATCTTTATCGGCCAGTTTGTTAAAATCTTTGCGTGTAACAATAACCATGCTTTCTCCGGTTCCTCCCCTTCCATGTAAGGCAATGACCAATGGCAGCTGAACAGATTCATCATATAATGACGGGACATGAATATGATAAGTCCGCTCCAGGTTGTCGTGTATAAATGATGCTCTCTGAGCCATGCCTTGAGGTGCCGGGAAGAAGATAAGACAAATTCCGGCCAGCATTTTCATAAATGCAGAAAGTTTAGTTTTTATATGTGACTCGTATTTCATATAACTGACAAATGTCAACATAATTTACGAATAAGACAGGATTTAGTTTGCATATCATAAATAATACATTTCATTTTGCCGTTGTTTCATTACACCACTTTTCCTACCTTTAATCCATAGTATCGTATTACAATGAAAAAAATCGGCATCATTGGCCCCAATACACTTGTCTGCAGCGAGGATTTATATTACTTCGGCATTGATCTTGGCAGGGAGATAGCCACTCCCGACAGGATTATTATCTGTGGGGGACGGGGAGGTTTTATGGAGGCTGTCTGCAAGGGAGTGAAGCAATCGTCAGGTACGTTTTCTTCGCAGACTATCGGCATATTACCCGAGGATACGGCAGAGAAGGCCAATCCCTATATCGACATTGCCATACCCACAGGGATAGGTCTGGCGCGCAATCTCATCATAATAAACACGGCCGATATCATCATAGCGGCGGGTGGCGGCGCCGGGACCCTCTCGGAGATAGCCTTTGCATGGCAGAGAAACAAAAAAGTCCTTTGTGTCACCTCTTTTGGCGGCTGGGCAGCTGATCTTGCCGGCATAGACCTTGACAAACGTGCCATGGAACTTCTCATTCCGGTCTCATCCATCAAAGAGATCAAGGAATGGTTATAGTACTATCGGGACGAAGGAGTATCTACTCACATTTCAGATTTGTTCTCTGTGCTTTTGATGCATCGGCAAAGGGTCCGTACATGGCATTCTTAAATGAAACGCATGCACTGGCGGTTTCTCCTTTACCTGCCTGTGCAACGGCTAGCTGATAGTAAAACTTCGCTTTGGCTTCGGCTTCACCTGTTTCAAGATCGAGTCCTTTTTGAGCATATTCAGCACCGCTGTCGAAATTCTCCTGTTTGTTATATACGTCGGCAAAATAGTAGAAAAGATCCTTGTCATCGCCATATTTTGCAGCTTTATTCAGCAGGTCAAGTGCTTTATCCAGACTATCTTCCTGGTTTGCCAGCGATCCGGCGGCACGAAAATATTCAAGAGCCTGTGTAGAGGCCTGCTCTATTCTTTCGTCATCTTTTCCGCTTTCAAGCTTGTTAAGGAATGTATCAATTGTTACTTCGAAAGAATCGTTATTATTCTGCCTCATATATATTAAGGCCTTGTTATATATTGCATTAGCATAATCTGGATTGATCAATAAAAGACTGTCGAAGGCAAGGAGGGCATTATCATAATCACTCTCTGAGAAGAATTCGGTACCCATCTTATTATAGCCCTGTACCAGTATCCTCCCGGCAGTTGCTTGATTTGATGAGCTTCCATATTTTTCAGCAGCGGCTGAAGCTCTTTTTGCAGCATCAATGATTTCCGGAGCCGGTTTTTTTTCATTGTAGGCATTAAGTGCAACCTTAACATATAATCCAGGTAACACTTTCATTGCTTTTTCTTTAAGATCAGCAGCTTCATCACCAACCTGGTCTGCCAATGTAACAACCTGTTCGAATGCCACAATAGCAGCACCGGCATCAGTCTGTGAAGCCTTGGCGCCTTCATTATAGGCCGAAATTACATCATTACGTGTTTGTGCGTTGAGGTTTGCACCTAAAATAGCAGAGACGACCATTATCCCTGCAATCTTTCTCATTTGTTTAATGTTCATTTTAATTCAGATTATGAGGTTATTATAAACACTGTTTCTTTTTAAAGGCGGTAAATATAGAAATTATATTTTAAAAACACCTTCTATGGTAAAATGTTTGGCGTGCAGCGGAGGCGGGATGAACAAGACGGAGTTCCGCACGACGGAACGAAAAATGTCGTGTCCCATACAAATGGAATGAGTAAGATCTTGATTCAGTTAATTGACATTCCTGAATACTCTTCTGAAATGATATCCATAAATGCTGTAGGTGACTGCCAGGGGAAATGATTCCGGCTTGTTGAAAATGCTCCAGAGAAGGAGCTTCCAGAAGTATTTTCGGTCCTTCTTTAAAATTCCTATATATAATATCGATTTTATTAATGCCATAAACCTGTTTAGTGAAAGAGGCTCGCGAAACGGAGGATCATATTGTTTCAGGAACAGTTTTACTCTGGCATAGTAGGATTTACAGGAATAGATATTCTGAACGATTTTCTGATATCCTTTCAACAATTCATCTTTGTCCATTACCGGTATAAAGTTTATTGAATAATTAGTATTATCGCCGGTAAATTCATCAGTTATCCTGCCTTCCTCTTTCAACCGCTTGTATAGTTTTGATAATCGCGGAGCATTAAGAAGTCCTACCATCGCAGTTATGATACCGCTTCTTTGAATAAAGTCGATTTGTCGTTGAAAGATATTCGGGGGATCGTTATCAAACCCGACTATAAATCCCCCATATACTTCCATCCCACAACGCTGGATTATATTTACACAATCTATCAGGTCACGATTATTATTTTGCTGCTTGTTGCACTCCATCAGACAACTCTCCTCCGGAGTTTCAATACCTACGAATACTTTTGCAAAACCCGCTTTGACCATCATATTCATAAGATCTTTATCGTCAGCCAGATTAATAGAGGCTTCTGTTATAAAATAGAACGGATTGTCGTTTGATTCCATCCAATTAGTAATGGCCGGAAGTAACTCAGCCTTTAATTTCTTTTTATGCCCGATAAAATTATCGTCAACGAAAAACACGCTGCCTCTCCATCCTATTTGCAGCAACTGATCCAGCTCGGCAATAATCTGTGCAGATGTTTTTGTACGAACGTGACGGCCAAAAAGAGCAGTAATATCGCAAAACTCACAATCATAAGGGCATCCTCTTGAGTACTGTATTCCTGCAGTTGCATATTTACCTGATTTTAAAAGTGAATAATCGGGCAAAGGTGATCTTGTCATATCTGCAAATCTATCTGACTTATAGATCTTTTTCGGCCTTCCGTTTTTAAAATCTTCAAGGAAAAGAGGTAAAGTTATTTCTGCTTCATTCAGCACCAGATGATCTATTTCAGGAAAATGATCATATTCTTCCGTGAACAGCGGGCCTCCTGCTACTATTTTGGTATTAAGCTGTTTACATCGTAAGATAACCTGTTTTACCGAAGCCAGATGAATCGACATGGCACTGATGAAAACATAATCTGCCCGGATAATATCTTTATCCCTGAGTTTTGTGACATTAAGATCCGTGAGTTTCTTATTCCAGTGGTCAGGTAATAATGATGCCACGGTAATTAAACCCAGAGGTATATTCGATGCCTTTTTGGATATGAACTTTAAAGCATATTTAAAGCTCCAGTATGTATCCGGATACCTGGGATATACTAAAAGTATATTCATAACGGCTAAAAATAATTTTTGCTAAAGGTATTTTCATGATATATCCATAACAAAAAAAAGGGACTAACGCACACTAACAGGGGACTAATCAAATAAAATGGGGATAAATACCACAGATCAGGGACAGATGCCATTCGCCCCTGGGCACCTATAAGGCTTCTCTGAGCTTTAACAGATATTGCCTCGAAACGGGGATCCTTTCCTGGTATCCCTTTATTGTTATCCAGTGGCTGCTATAATCCTGATGAAGTTTTTCGATAAAATGCATGTTTACTATGCACGATCTGTGGCAACGTATAAAATTCGAATAGGGTTTTATCTGAAGCTCAATATTTTTTAAAGTATTCCGTATAAGTGTTTTCTTAAAGCTGTCGGCATCCATATATACTATTTCCACATAGTTGTCAGCAGATTGAATAAAGATAATCTCAGCAATTAGAAGTGTAAGGTTTTCGGCACCTGTCTCAGAAATAAACTCAATAGATTTATTAAGGTTATCTTCTTCGTACTTTTCTATCTGTTTTTGAATTGCTTTCCTCTCGGAAATAAGTGATTCATTTTGTTGAATCAGCACCTTATTTATATCATATAATTTCAAAGCCACCGGCGGGGCAAGACAGATCAATACTATTTTGAAAACGATATAGAAGGAGATACTTACAAATCCCACATACCGCAGATAAAAGACAAAAGCAACGGAACAAAGAGTTAAAATAATAATACCGCTGAGGTAAGAAGTCAGGACAGACTTGCTGCCGTTTTGATCATTTTTTTGGATCATCCGGGAGAAAGCAACCCGCATTAAGAACATGAATAAAAAGACAATGGCGCCAAAACCGGCAACAAACAACAGACTGTTGTTAAAATCAAACCTTTCGAGAGGAAACGGCTGGAAAAAAAGAATGAATAAGAATATGCCAAAACTTATACTCAGGAGAAACCTTATTTCCCTGTTTAACAACTGTACAAACCGGTCAAATTTTTTATTCATAATTTGAAATCATAAACCGCTTCATGCCTTTTTATCATAATTCAGGGATTATAATGCCCAATTATAATATTTTTCAGGGAATATATACACAAAAAACAGAATTTTCAGCGTACTCTGTACGTTATTCTCCCGCACTCTCGCACTCCCGCACTCCCGCACTCCCGCACTCTCGCACTCCCGCACTCTCTCCCTCTCCCCTGGTCTCCACTCTATCCACTTAGCCCTGAACCTTGAACCTTAATATTTTTTTGCCCCTCTTTATACATACTTTGTTTCTCAGCTTAAATTGAATCTTATTGCAATTCAAAAAACCGTTGACCATATAACGAAGATAATAATTAATAAGCAGCTATTGTATGAAAATGTCCGTCTTTAATACAATGGTTGAAGGCTGAAGAAATGTAACTTCAACCGGTTTTCATCGTTAAAGAGTAAAGAGAAAATAATTGTATTTATTTTAGATTGAAAATATAAAACTCCCCGTTATCATGATAAAAAGTTACTTTCTCACAGCCTTCAGAAATATATTGAAGTACAGGAGTTTTTCCATTATCAATATTTTCGGACTATCAATAAGTTTAGCAGTGTGCATGCTTATTATTTTAGTAGTCCAGGATCAGCTTTCTTATGATAACTTCCATAAGAACCGTGACCGGATTTACAGGATTCAATCGATAGATAACCTGAGTAAGATATCACTAAATAAATATGCATCTACAACCTGGCCGCTGGCAAAAGAACTGAAAGACAATTATCCATTCATTGAGGATGCTGTTGTACTTAATAGCAGCTTTAACGGTGAAGGCATATATGATGAAAAAAGGTTCCAGGTATCAGGTTTTTTTGCTACTTCTTCGTTTTTCAATCTTTTTGATTTCAAATTAAAAGGCAACCTTGAGTCGAAACCTCTTGATGAGCCTTATTCGATAATTCTGGCAGAGGAGGTGGCTGATAAATTTTTTGGTGATAATGACCCTGTCGGGAAAACAATTATTTTCGAGAAATACGGTAACTTAAAAGTAACAGGTGTTATTCCAAAAACAACCCAAAAATCTCATATTCAGTTTGAAGCGTTGATTTCCGATGCAACACTTCCGGCTCTGGAAAAAGAAAATAAGATAAAAAATATTACTGATAACTGGGAGGGATTTTATTCAAATTATGTGTACATATTGCTTAATGAAAATGCAAGGCAAAGTGATCTTGACACCGCACTGGTAAAAACAGGTAAATTAAAATACCCTGAAAATGGAAAGGTAAATATCTCATTTTACAGTACTCCGATCTCCAGTATCGTTCCAGGGCCGTTGCTTGCAAATGAAATCGGTATGTTTCTCCCAAATGCATTTGTAATTTTCTTTGCGGGACTGGCAATAGTAATTATGTTTTCGGCTGCATTTAATTATACAAGCCTTTCAATTGCCCGATCTCTGATGAGGGCAAAAGAATATGGAATACGAAAATCTTTTGGAGCCTCAAGGGGCCAGCTTGTCTCACAGATTCTGGCTGAGGCAGTTATCATTGCATTAATCTCACTATTCTTTGCCTTTATAATTCTTCAATTGCTTGTTCCTGCATTTTCCGGAATGAGGTTTATGACACTTCTCAGGATTGATCCCCATCAGAATCTTACAAGTTATTTAGCCTACTTCCTCTTTGCCGTTATTACAGGTTTAGTTGCAGGTCTGACTCCTGCAATTTATGTATCATCGCTGAATCCCATAAAAGTATTTAAAGCCTCTTCAAATATCAGATTATTAAAGAGAGTTACCTTCAGAAAGATCCTCCTTGTGGCCCAGTACACATTCTCTATTATTTTTCTGATATCAATTATTTTATTATACCGGCAGATGAGCTTTATGTTAAATAGTGAGCTGGGTTTTGACAGGGATGTTGTTTATAATATACGGCTTAATGACCAGGAATTCTCCATGGTTAAGGATCAGTTCAGCCAGTTACCGGAAGTTGTATCAATCTCAGCCGGATCACATGTCCCGGGAATTGGCAATTTTTGGAGTACCGGTATAAAAAGCAAGCCTGAAGATGAATCGTACGATGCTGCTTATTTTTCTGTAGATCCCAACTATATTAAAACTATGGGAATAAATATTATTGCCGGTGAAGATTTTCCGGAAGATCCGGCCCCAAATTCTAGTTTAGTAGTAATTAACAGAAAGGCAGCAGAGTATTTTAAATTCAGATCTCTTCAGGGTGCAGTAGGACAAAACATATTAATTTATGATACCATACCTGTCAGGGTTGTTGGTGTAGTGGAGAATTATAAATATGTTGCGCTGTTTCTGCCTCTTAAACCGCTCATCCTCAGGATGAATCCTGAGCAATACAGAATTGCAGTTCTCAGGGTCAACACACAGGACACTGAGGCCACCCTGGCAAAATTTAAAACTGCCTGGACTTCGATTGATCCAAATCATGAACTTCAAGGTTCATTCCTTGATTATGAGATAAAGGATTACTATGGCATCTTTGGAGATGTTTTATATACAGTTGGCTTTGCAACTATACTTGCAGTTGTCGTAGCATGTCTTGGACTTTTTGGAATGGCAACTTATAGCATTCAGACAAGGTTGAAAGAGGTTGGTGTCAGAAAGGTTTTTGGTTCACAATCACGAAATATTGCCCTGCTTATCATACGCACTTTTGTTATCATGCTGGTAATTGCCGCTGTTATAGCTGCTCCACTGGCATATTTAATAAACTCAACATGGCTTAAGTTTCTTGCTTTCCATGTTACATTTGGTATTGGGACTCTCTTAACCGGCATTATAATTGTGTTTATAATAGGCATTTTTACAGTTCTTTCTCAAACACTTAAAGCTGCCAACTCGAATCCTGTCGATATTCTAAAATATGAGTAGAAAGTGTTGATTTGCAGTCATGTAATGCGTTGAATATTAGTTTTTCAGCATTAATTTGGAGAAAAAAAGCGAAAAGGCTATATGATCATTATTCTATTGAATTATCCTTTACACACCTCACAGAGAGTCCCCAAATCTTATTAAGGATAGTATAGTTTAAAGAGCTACTACTTTTATTAAGGCTAAAACCATAATGTCCACCTTTTGGTCCTTCAGTTACTGTCCAGAATAAACCTTTGGTGCCTCTCCCGCTGAACGCCATAATATCTCTAAAACCACCGGGGAGCGCTGTAAAACCACTATTATTATTAGCTCCTTCATTTGGTGATTTCCAATGCAAAAAACCTGATTCTTTTAGTTCTCCTCCTGTTTCAGTTCCAGGCAATGTTCCGGTAAGAGACTCCCACTCTTCAAAAGTAGAAAGATGCCATCCTTCAGGACACGCTTTATTTGCAGTTTCCCAGTTATATAACCTGCCAAATTTATCACAGTCTTCCTCCCTGTTCTTATAACACCAACTCCCGTTTTCAGTATAATAATTCAGGTTCTCAGCCATCCATATCTGTGTACCAATTCTTATCCACTTATAGGTATTATCATCTCTCTGATCAATAAATTCACCGGTTAGGGCCAAATCAGATTTTCTTGTTTTTGCATTAGGATAAGCGGCTACATGAACAACTTTGTTCTCCAGGATTCTAATCCTGTTACTCCAGTTCTCAATACCTGAAATTTCAACCAAATGCTCACCAACAGGTATGTTGTCTAAAGGTATTGTGCTATTTGCTTCCACTATTCCCATTGATTTGCCATCAAGAAATAATTGCCCATCTATCTCAGTTGATAGTTCAAGACTCCCGTATCCGGGTAAGGAGATTGATTCCCCCCTTAAAGTATCATCAGTTATTGAGGCATAATAGTCCTGAACCTCAACACCAGGTAAGATAAAAACAAAATCCCCTTTATCCAGATTAGGATTTCGAATTTTTCCATATTGTGGGTGCTGAGAATTATAGCTATAATTAGTAACTGTAGTCTGCAAAAATTCACCCAATTCATTACCAGTAAGGTACCCATCACTATTGCCATCAGCCTCATTTGAAGTCAATGCACTCACAAACTGTTGTCGAAATATACTTTTATCAGGTACCTGTTCATTTTCCGTACCGCTGGTTATAAATTGTCTGATTGGTTCCCTCGTTTTATAGCTTATCGCCTGAGGAACAGCTCTTGTTATAGCAAATAACGAACCGGAAAAACAGGCATCAAATAAAAATATTGCATGTTTTGATTGTATACGCTTGGCATATATCTCAATCTGTGCCATCTCAATAGCTCTACTCTGGAATAAAGCTTCGTTATTATTTGGATTAGGAGCATCAGCAGGTACAATGTACCCCAATTTCTCACCATAAGAAGTATTTATTGTATGGCCATGCCCGCCAAAATAGAATAAGAGCCGGTTATCACCCTCCTGTCCATACCTTGCGATGAAATTGCTGATTGAATTGTCTAACTCAACCTTGGTTGGATTTTCTAATATGATAACATTAAAGTGATGGGATTCAAGTGCCTTCTTTACTGCTTCAATATCTTTCTTTACACCGGGCAGGTCAGGCCAGTTATTTAAATATTCAGAGACCCCTATCAAGATTGCATGGCTCTGCTTGTAAATCTCAACCATTTTGTTGTCTATTTCTATGTCAAAGCTCTTGATGCCACTTTCTTGACATAAAGCCAGTATACTGAACAAACTTAAGATGATAGTCAGGAATTGCCGCCTCATATGAATATAATTTTTCCCATTTACGATAGATACAAGATAGTAAGTTACAAAATTACTTGAAAAGTATTCCGGGTTTTTCTGCTTAACTTTTATTAACCAATATATACACTTTTAATATTCCTCTCTGTACAAATAACAAATCATAAACACAGATATCGTCCTGCTACATACCTCCGGACCGTCGTACCGTCTTTTTGTAATACTGTTGCGCCTGATTAAGATATGTTTGTTATTGGGCTACACCGGGATTATGCTAATAGAAATACTTCTTCAAGGTCAGCAGTACAGAGAATGACTGAAGCTTATCCACAGGAGAAGAGGTATATAACAGGTCACACTGGATAGCAACTTTACCTGTAAATTCGTATCCGGCACCTGCAGACAAACCTAATCCGGCAACAGTTTGGGCTTCAATCTTATCATATAAGAATCCACCTCCTACTGTTCCTGAAAAAAGAAAGGATGGAGACGTTTCATTCAGAAAATATGTATATTCCACAATCCCAAAGATACTATGGCTTCTGAACAGGGGAGAAAGTGAATAAACAAAAGGAGAAATAAGTTTTGCCCCGAGAGCTCCGAGATCATCTCCCTGCATTTTATCATGCCAGTTCTGCCAGACTGATGCTACTTCATCAATAAAAATATTTGATTTGAATCCAAAGATAAGACTCGACTTATTTGATGGTGCATATCCTAATCCGGCTGTCAGACCGAGGCCAAAAGTTGAAAATCCACTATTTGAGAGAAGTGTTGATGAAACACTCGTATAACCTCCTCCTAAACCTGCACTGAAAATAAATCCTTTACGATTTTCATCTGCATAGCAAATATTATCCACTGTTGTAAGTAGCAATATTGTGGCAGCTAAATAAATGAAATATCTGTTGTTCATAGCCGGAATCTACGATTACAAAATAAAATTAAGAAATATATATTACATGGGGATTAATTGTTCGTGGGTTCGTGGGTACGAACCTACAAACCTCCGACTTTTTATATATATTTGAAAAAGATATATATACACAATAAAAAAGAATTAATAATCCTCCCATAAAATTGATTAATATGAAACGATTACTTCAATTATGCAGTATAACATTTTTTTCTGTAAGTCTTTTGAATGGTCAGCAACCTGACAAGAATTCGTGGTATGAGACTCCTGTAGAACTAATTAAGGAAATCTACAGGGCAGTTTCAGTGAAAGACAGCGGATCGGTCGACTGGGAAAGAGTCAGATCGATGTTCATAGATGAAGCGGTGGTTGTCCTGAGAACAGGGCGGGATAAAACCACACAATTCACAGCAGACGGATTCATACAGGATTTTAAGGATTTCTATCAGTATCCTGAGGTAAAAGCCAGTGGTTTCGAGGAGAAGATACTCAGTATGAAGTCAATGGTCTATAAGGATATTGCTTTCATTGCCACTGTATATTCGGCAGCGATCACGGGAAGTGAGGCTCCTCAAACACGTGGAATAGATCTATGGTTATTGCATAAAAAGGAGGGTCTCTGGAAAATAACCTCTGTAGTAAACGAAGTAATTCCTGCCGGGCAGGAGCTTCCTGATGAACCGGAATGGAAGTTCTGAAATAAAGAATGGAATAATGTAACTGCTCCGTTACACCTTCGATAAAGCTTCGGTGGGTAAAATGTATAACGGTCCGCGTTCCGTTTCAGAGGAAATAAAATTGATTTTAGTCGTAATAAGATGTAAATTAGTTGGTGAATTTATCTACCTTATATTTAACATATTGTAATTCAGGATTATATAGTTGTTTTTAAAATAATTTTATTAAAGAAAGGAGTATAACTATGAAAACCAAAAAGATGACATTTATTTTAATGGGTCTGCTGATATCACTTCTCACGCTGAGTGTATCAGGGCAAACAGGTGCACGAACCCAAAAAGCACCGGATGACATAACCAAATGGACAAATAAAACAATAATGTGGGTTGGTCCGCACCAGGATGATGAAGGCGGATGCCTGGGGACATTGTCCCTGCTTAAAGCAAATGGCAACAAGATTATTATGGTATGGTACACTACCGGCAACAAGGGTTCGAGAGATCTTGAGATGACAAGTGAGAGACTTGCCCAGATAAGGAAAGTTGAGTCTGAAAAAGCATGCGGAGAAATGGGAATAACACCCGAAACAGATACTTTCATCTGGCTCGGATATGATGACGGGATGCTGGAATATGTTCCCGAAAAGGAACTTTGTGAAAAAGTATGCAGGTTGATAAGAATGTACCGTCCCGACGCAGTATTTTCAATGGACCCTGGCTCTGCATGGATGAAATGGCATAAAACCGACCATAGGATGTCAGCTTTCCTAACCCTCGACGCTGCCAGGGCAGCAGCTTATCATTTATACTTTCCGCATCACAGGATAAATGAAGGACTGCAACCATTTACTGTTACAGAATACTTATTTTATGCTACCGGTGAATCAAATTACGATGTCGATATTACTTCTGTAAGTGATAAAAGGATACGTGCCCGTGCCTGGTATGTAAGTCAGTTTGGAGCGGGTAATTTTAAATATGTAGGCCCTGAACCTAATCAGGAAAATATTAAGAACCAGCTAAACAGAAATGCCGAGAGGATTGCCAATGGTGAAAAGGTCTATGAGAGATTCAGGAGGCTCTCTGAATCCATGTCATTCTAGAGAATTGCATTGTACTGAAAATCATTGATCTACAGGATTCATTTGTTGGTAGCTTTAAATGGATTGCAGGTAAAATAGTTAAAATGGATAACGTAATTAGTTTTGGATATAATATGAAGTTATAAAAAAAGAGAGCATGGGAAGATTTACGTTAAAACAGAAAAAAGAAATTGGGTTGCCGCCTGATGCTATATATTTCAGAGGCCAGAAAAAGATTGATAAGGTATTGTTACGCGTGATAGATTTTGATGCAGATAATCTGGAAGAAAGTGCAATCGAAACGGTTAAGGAGGTCTTGAAGTATCAACGTAAAGAATCCGTAACCTGGTTTAATATTGACGGGCTGCATAACAATACAATTATAGAAGAGATAGCGAGTGGATTCAAGTTTGATAACCTTATCCTGGCTGGTGTTATGGACACACAAGCAAGGCCTAGAGTGCAAGAATATCCTAATTGTATATTTCTTTCAATAAAAATGCTGCAACAAGAAGAAGCTACGGGTTCAATTTTAGTTGAAAATTTGAGCTTGATAATAACTAAAAACGTATTGATCTCCTTTCAGGAAAAGAGAGGAGATGTTTTTGAACCAGTCAGGGAGCGTATCAGAACACATAAAAAAAGAATCAGAAACTCCGGAACTGATTATTTAGCCTTTACATTACTCGATATTGTTGTGGATAATTACATATATATCATAAGTGAATTTGGAGATAAAATTGAGGATCTGGAAGAGAAGCTGCTTCTTAATCCTAACCAAAGTGTCATCGATCAAATTAATTCATATAAACAAGAACTGAATTATTTACGGAAAAACATTAATCCCGCCAAAGAGATGATATCGGCTTTATCAAAAATGGAATCGGAATTTATTAACGAAAGTACCTATGTTCATTTCAAAGAACTCCTGGACAATATCATTCACGCAACGGAATCGACTGATAATTACCGGGAAATATTATCTGACCAATTAAACATTTATCATACAACTATGAGCACCAAGCTTAATGATATTATGAAGTTTCTGACAGTTTTTTCAGTCATCTTCATACCTCTTACTTTTATTGCTGGAATTTATGGAACTAACTTTGATGTAGTACCTGAGCTTCATTATAAATACAGTTATTTTATTATGTGGGGTGTTATAGTAATAGTGGCAACAGGAATGCTAATTTATTTCCGAAAGAAAAAATGGTTTTAACCGGGATGGGGCCTGTCGCTGCATTTACAACTAACGTCTCAAATTTCATGGTCAGCAAAAATTGTCTGCTGACTATTGGCGATCGTTTTCATTCCTGCCATCCTTTTTTGGTATTTTAATCCTGCATCTGGACGCAATCATTCCAATAATTACACCCATTGCTATACATAACAATATTAACAAAGCGCTGGGTATTTTTACCATCCAAAACCATAGCTTAATGTCTACTATTTCTGTATTTTGCAGAGCGAAAATAACTAACAGTAGTGAAAGTAAAATAATTACAATAATCTTAAATTTCATTGTCTGTTTTTTTTCTAAAATACAACTTTTATAATTAATAATTATGTCAGAATGCTAAAAAGAATGTGTTCTGCACAGTATCAATTAATGCATATCATTGATCTATAGGGGTTTGCGATTTAATGATGTGGTGGTTCCTTATTTCCAGTCGTCGGACATAGCCGACTCTGTCGGATTATTGACTTATCGGAGCGAAGGAGGAGTGTACCGTCGCACCATTACACTTATCATGCTATACTGCAGGGCAAAAAAGTGGATCAGAAAAGATTTGAGATACTTCAATTTACATTGTTTATTATTGCAGCTAAACCCTGAAACTGACGTCTTTAGAATAAAGTAACAGGAGATTATTTTATTAATCCTTAACTACATGAAAAAGAGTGGATTTTACACAATTGCATTATTGTTGTTTTGTATTTCGGGAACTGTAAATACTGGCTCTGTTTATAATCTTAAAAAGGGGACAGGAATACCGGATTCCATAGAAATCAAAATTGATACTTTGATAGCCCGTATGGGTATCTCATCTGAAACTCCGGGTGGCGTTGTCGGTGTCATTAAAGATGGCAGGTTTATCTTTAAAAAAGCTTATGGATTGGCTGATTATGATACAAAGAAGCCAAATACAACTACAACCCTCTTCAACCTGGGGTCAACATCAAAACAATTTACTGCAGCGGCAGTATTGCTGCTTGAAAAAGAAAATAAGTTATCTCTTAAAGATGATATCAGGAAATACCTGCCCGATTTTCCTGATTACGGATATACAATAACCATCGAGAACCTGGTTCATCATACCAGTGGAATCAAATCCTCTGATGGATTATGCCTTATGGCCGGTACCCTGTTTTCAGAAGATAACCGTGAAGGAGATTACAATTTCATAGCCAGGCAAAAGTCTCTGAACTTCATACCGGGTGATGAGTACATGTACTCAAATTCGGGATATATCTTACTGGGAAAGATCGTGGAAAAAACAGGTGGCATGAAATTCAGCAAATTCATTGAAGAAGATATTTTCAGACCTGTGGAGATGACTCATACCTACATTTACGACAGTCCTGGTAAAATCACGGGTAACAGTGCTGCAGGACATGTGCGTGGAGATGATAAAAAATTCAAGGAATCGGGGTATCAGAACAGTGCGCTAACAGGGATATCCAATGTATATACCAATATTGAAGATCTATTGCAATGGGATAATAATTTTTACAGGAACAGATTGGGGAAATGGGATTTCAGCGAAGAGATGACGACACCTGCAATCCTTAATAATGGAGATACATGTAAATATGCTTTTGGTCTTGACATATCTGAACACAACGGTTTAAGAACGATAAGCCATGGCGGAGGCACAGGAGATTTCTCAACATTTTATCTTCAGATACCTTCAGAAAAACTATCTGTTATCTGTCTTTTCAATATTTCCACCAACGCAACCAGTCTTGCCTATAAGATAGCCGACCTGTTTGTTAAAGGAAATCCGCAACCTGCTGCTCATTCAGTAAAACCGGAAAAGGTAAATATTGATTCTGCAGCATTGCAAGCCTGTACAGGAAAATATTTCGATAACAGTTACTGGTTCGAAGTAACCATTACCAGGGAGGACGATCATCTTGTCTTTGATGCTCCGTACCAGGGCAGGTTTGAGATTTATCCCTCATCGGACACATCATTTTTTGTAACCTTTGCCGATTTAAACGTAGTATTCTGTAAAAACGATAAAGGAGAAATTACAAAAGGAGCAATTATCCAGAGGGGTGATAGATTTGAACTTACTTATCTGGGGACAAATACATCTGCTCCGGCAGCAGAACAATTGAGTCAGTATGCCGGTGATTTTTACTGTGAAGATATTGATGTAACCTATCCCGTATTATTTAAGGATAACAAATTATATATCGTTTTCCCCGAATCAACCGCAAAGTTTTGTAATGCCAAAGTGGAATCGGAACTGATCCCGCAGCATGATGATTATTTCGCTTCACCCGTGAGTGGTATTCGGTTTACACGAAATGCAGATAATGAGGTTACAGGATTCATCCTCAAAAATATAGGGCGGGTAAGGAACCTGGTTTTCAATAAAATGAAATAAGGGAACGATTATTATACTATTAGCGTTCCCACAAGAAATGCATATTGTAATGTTTTGATTTGAAAAGGTCTTCAGGTACTGACTTTCATAATTTATTATTATATTAGTGCTAATTATTAAGTCTCGCAGATAATTCGTATTAATTAATGGTCATACAGCGTCAGGATGCTGAATTATTATTAAGAACCACATTCAGGTTAAAACGGTTCTATAACACTCAGTGGGAGGTTATTAAGAAGGTCTTCGATGGTGAAAGAGTGTTATTGATTGAAAAGACAGGTTATGGGAAATCGTTATGTTTTCAGTTCCCGGCTTCTACTTTTCGGGGAACAACAGTAGTTTTTTCACCCCTGATTGCCCTTATGCGCGACCAGGTTAATAAGCTTAACGAACTTGGAATAGCCTCTGCCTGTATAAACAGTAACCAGACACCTGAAGAGAACCAGGGAGTTATTGAGAATGCAAAAAACGGAAGGATTAAGATACTTTACATAGCACCTGAAAGACAGGAAAACAATGAATGGATTGAAGCAGCCAGAACCCTTAATCTATCTATGGTTGTTGTTGATGAGGCACATTGTATATCGGTATGGGGACATGATTTCAGACCTGCATTTAAAAGAATAATAAACCTGGTAAACCTTCTGCCCAAAGGCTTACCTGTAATTGCAGTAACAGCAACTGCAACAAAAATGGTTGAAAAAGACATAGCTGACCAGATTGGAGGAGGTATTTCTGTAATCAGGGGAAGTCTCATGAGAGAAAACTTCAGGTTATTTGTAATTAAAGTAAAGTCTGAAGATGAGAAAGTGATTTGGTTGGGTAGAAATATAATGGATCTCCAGGGATCCGGAATAATTTATACAGGAACACGTGTGAATACCGAAATCTATTCCAGATGGTTTGATTATCTTAATATTAAGACAGCCTCCTATAATGCCGGTCTTGATCCAAACTCACGTATTGAAATCGAAAAGGGACTGATTGAAAACAGATGGAAATGTGTGATCTCAACCAATGCGCTTGGGATGGGAATTGACAAACCGGATATAAGGTTTATTATTCATACACAAATACCCCAATCACCAATTCATTATTATCAGGAGATAGGCAGAGCAGGAAGAGATGGTAAACCTGCCTTTATTATTCTCTTTTTTAATCCTGAAGACAAAGAGTTGCCTGAATCCTTCATCGAGGGAGGCAGGCCTTCCATTAAAAAATATGAACAGGTAATTCAGGCAATATATAATGAACCTCTGGGAGAAAGAGATCTGATGAGGAAGACAAACATGAAACAGACTCCGATAAGAGTAATTAAAGCAGATCTGATTGAGCAGGGAATTATTCGTGAAGCTTTATATGGAAGGAACAAAAAACTTGAATATATACCAGGGGCTCCGAAACTGGATACCAGGGTCTTTGAAGAACTCAGGAGGGTAAAAACAGATGAACTTAATAAAATGCTGGAATATATTGATATTAAAGGTTCCAGAATGAAATATCTGTGTGATTTTCTGGGAGATACTTATGCCTCAGAGTATTCAAACTGTGACAATACAGGGCTAAAGAAAATCAATATTACGGGTGATCCGGTCATGGATAGGACATTAGCAAAGTTCAGGGAGAACTATTTTCCGGAGCTCAAGGTTGAATCAGTAAGATCAAACATCATCAATGGGGTTGCAGCATCATATTATGGTGTTTCCAATGTAGGTGCTGCCATTCACCGATGCAAATATGAACAGGGTGGTGATTTTCCGGATTTTCTGCTGATACAGACGCTAAGGGCTTTCAGAAAGAGATTTGGCAATGAGAAATTTGACCTGTTGGTTTATGTACCTCCAACAAAATCAGGCAACCTTGTAAATAATTTCGCTGTAAAACTCTCTTCCGTACTTAAGATCCCTGTATCTTATGAGCTCAGGAAAAGCAGACCCACGAAAGAACAAAAGATTTTTGAAAATACCTGTCTTAAGCATGACAATGTAAAAGATGCTTTTATTTATAATAATCCTGATGAGATTTTCGGGAAAAAAGTCCTTGTTATCGACGATGTGTTTGACAGTGGTACAACAATCAGGGAGATTGGTAATTATTTTACTAAATTGGGAGCAGTTTTAATAGCTCCGCTTGTTATTGCTAAAACTGTTGGAGGAGACATGGATGATCAGTAATGCGGCATACTGGATAGCACTTGCACACCTCCCCGGGTGGAGGAATGAAAGGATAAACAATATTATTCTCAGATTCCATCATGAACAGAAAACCGGGATTGAAGATTTCTTTCAACTTACTGAAACTGAATGGGAAAATTCATACGGTCTCAATGAAAAGGAGATCCACGACCTGATAAATGCAAAATCAGAAATACCCAATAACTCATTCCTTGCAGAATCGCTGCAGA
>Ga0315534_1000534_pt1 | contig 26388 bp, 20 predicted proteins | sample SalMarSW160240MG_FD_203094 | JGI IMG/M metagenome (GOLD analysis project Ga0315534, IMG submission 203094) | Salt marsh sediment microbial communities from the Plum Island Ecosystem LTER, Massachusetts, United States - Salt Marsh Sediment SW1602-40 ...
TCAACCTCACCGTGGTGAAGAACGATTTCGTTTTCATCACCGGCCAAAGCGGGGCCGGCAAGACCACCCTCCTGCGTCTGCTGTTTCTGGATGAGGTGGTCTCAGAAGGCCAGATACTCGTCAACGGCGTTCATCTGCAGCGTATCCGTCGGGCCAAGATTCCTTTTCTGAGGCGCAACATGGGTGTCGTCTTTCAGGACTTCAGGCTTATCCACAGCTACACCGTTTATGAAAATGTTGCCCTCGTTTTGGAGACGGCAGGCCGGCAGAAACGCTACATTCAAAAGAAGGTCCGCCAGGTCCTTCGCATGGTCGGCCTGGAGGATCGCCTTGGCACCTATCCCCAGAGGCTGTCTGGCGGAGAGCAGCAGCGTGTGGCTGTTGCCAGGGCTGCTGTGGGCAACCCGTTGATTTTACTGGCGGACGAACCAACAGGCAACCTCGACACAACGGCTGCGGATATGGTCTTTGAGCTCTTCAGGCAACTTCACACACAAGGCACCACCGTCATCGTCGCCACGCACGACAGCCGCCTTTTTGAAAAGGTCCACGGGCGCATCGTGCTGCTGAACCACGGCTGTGTAGAAAGCAAACGCACAACATGAACCGCGAAAGCGAGCGCATTCCCCGCTGCTTGCGGCGGGGTTAGCGAGCGAATCTGAAAATGAAAAACTTCCTTACGGTGAAGATTCCCCGTGGCTTGCCGCGGGGAGGCTTCAATCTGACGACGCTTTCCTCCATTTTCCAGCGGGTACGGAGAAATATCTCCACCAGCCCGCATCTCCACTGGGCCGCCACGGCCACCATCGCCTTCTCGTTGCTCATCATAGGGACCTTTACGCTCGTCTATGTGAACGTCAATGGTCTCATCAAATCATGGCAGGCTAACATCCGTGTTGTGGCTTATCTACAGGATGGCCTTCCAGAAGGACGCAGGGCACCCCTTGAGCAGGGGTTGGCCAAGCTGTATGGCGTGGGGGAAATCCGCTACGTTTCTAAAGATGAGGCAATGAATCGACTCAAAGGGCAGGTGAAACACCGTCTATCCCTATTGGAAGGGTTGCGAGAAAACCCGTTGCCCGCCTCCTTTGAAATCCGCCTTGTTCAGGGCTGGCAAAGCCGGGAACGACTAGACCCCTTGGTGGATCAGATCAAGCAATTTGCTGGCATTGACGACGTCGAATACGGACAGGCATGGTTGCGTCGATTTTCCCAGTTTATCGCGTTTTTCAGGCTCGTCAGCCTTATTATCGGCGTGCTTATTGTTGCAGCCACGGTCTTCGTCTCTGCCAACACGATCAAGCTCACGCTTTGTACCAAACGCCAGGAGTTGGAAATCATGAGCCTGGTCGGTGCAACAGACGCCTTTATCCAAACCCCTTTCTATATCCAGAACATGATTGAAGGGCTTCTAGGTGGCGTGATCGCCGTGGGGGTCCTGTTTGGAACTTACAAGCTCTTTATTGGCGGCGTTGAATCGCCACACCTCTTGTTATCAAGTGGAGACATCGCATTCCTGTCACCTGCGGCATGCGGGGCTTTGCTTTCAGCTGGGATATTGATAGGATGGATCGGTTCCTTCTTGTCTTTGAAGCGATTTCTAAGACCTTGATGCTTTTCTTGCCGGTCTTTTTGTTGTCCGGACGCCTTGTCATGGCCGGTCCGCCCGCCGGAGAGGTTCAACAAAAACTCAAACAAGAGCGAGCCCACATGAAAACCGTTCAGAAAAGCATCTCGCGAGCTGAGCAAAGCATGGTCAAGATCAGGGCTGACGAAACCTCGGTGATCCAGAACGTGGAGCGACTCAATGTCCGGTTGAACCAATCACTAGCCCGAGGGAGAAAGCTTCGTTCTGAAATCGATCGCCTGGAAAACAGGGTGAGGACCTTACAGTCGGACAGACAAGCTTTGGTTCAAGAAATGCAAGGCCTCAAAGCCCATGCGATGCGGCGGTTGGTCGCCTATTACAAACTGAGCCGGCTAGGTGTCGCACCGGTTCTGTTTTCTGCCGAGTCCTTTTTCGACCTCCGCCAAAGACAAGGCGCATTACAACGCATCCTGGCCGGCGACGCCGACCTGTTGGACAAGTTCCAGGTTGAAAAAGAACGCCTTGCGTCCTTGTCTAAAACAGTGACAGCTCAGCAGGCACACCACGATAGCCTCCTGCTCGAATGTAAGGAAAAAGCGCGGAGCATTACTGAAGAAAGGGGCAAGCGGGCTAAACTGCTGGCAAAGATTCAGGCGGATAAGCGCTCGACCCTGGCCGCCATCGCATCCTTTAGACAGACCGCTAAAGGATTAGATGAGACCATCCGATCCTTAGAGAGTAGACCACCATTGCCTTTAGCCCTCACCCGTCCACAGCCAGGTGGGTTTCTTGCACTTAAAGGCTCGCTACCCATGCCGGTTCAGGGTAAGGTCGTGCTGCCCTTCGGGTATCACACAGACAAGGAGCATTATCGTGTCCGGAGCTTTAGAAGCGGGGTCAACATTATCGCGGACCTCGGCACCCCGGTCCGGGCCTTGTGTCAGGGTCAAGTCATCTATGCCTCCTGGTTCAAAGGGTATGGCAATATGATGATCATCGACCATGGGGACCATTATTACACCCTGTCGGCACAACTCGAACAAGTGTTCAAGGAAAAAGGCGACACAGTCGGTGCGGGAGAGATTGTCGGCACGGTTGGAGATACGGCGACACTGGGTGGGCCGGGGCTCTATTTTGAGATTCGCCACTATGGCAAACCCGTGAATCCAGTCTTATGGTTCAAAAAATAGGCCGCCTTCCCCGTTTATTATCTCTGTCAACTATGGTATAAATATCGCATACAAAGACAAAGATAAGCCACGAGATCGACGGGTCGGTCAAGACGGACCCCTGGCGCGAGTGAATTAGTCGCTCCAATCACAGGCGCCCCTGGCTGTCAATAATAAGGAGGACTCATGACACTTTGGTTAAGACATCATAGAGCAAAGATCGGGATGGTCCTGTTGGTCTCCGCGATCCTTTGGCTTGCGGCCAGCGGGATCTATGAAGAGCTGTCAGCGGGGACTGACAAGACCTATGAAGAGCTTAAAATATTTAGCGATGTGCTCGATATCGTGGAGAAAAACTACGTAGATCCTGTAGATTCGACGAAGTTGGTTCGCGGTGCGATCCAGGGCATGGTCACGGTCCTTGACCCACATTCCTCCTATCTCTCGCCCGACGCCTTCAAAGAGCTTCAGATAGACACCAGGGGAGAATTCAGTGGCATCGGTATTGTGATCACCATGCAAGATAATGTTTTGACCGTGATCTCGCCGATTGAGGGGTCTCCCGCTCACAATGCCGGCATTCAGGCCGGAGACCGGATCTTAAAGGTGAATGGCGAAGACACCAACACTATGAAGTTGTGGGAGGCCGTCAAGAAAATGCGAGGCAAGAAAGGAACCACGGTCGTCATCACGGTTTCCCGAGAAGGACTGGATGAGCCCGAGGACTTCACCATCGTGCGTGATGTGATTCCCCTGGAAAGTGTGCGCTCGTATGTTCTCAAGCCGGGATATGGCTACTTGCGTATTACCAACTTCAGGGATCATACCTTCCAGGACGTCGGCGCGGCGCTAAAAAAACTCGAAGCAGCGCCAGAACCGTTGGAAGGTCTCATCCTGGATCTTCGGGATAACCCTGGAGGCCTGCTCGACCAAGCCGTTAAGGTGGCGGATGTCTTCTTGGAAAAAGGCATCATTGTCTCCATCAAAGGACGGCTGCCCTCCCATTCAAAGACTTATTCAGCCCATCCCGACAAGGAAAAACATTCGTATCCCATCGTCCTGCTAATCAACGGAGGCAGTGCCAGCGCGTCAGAGATCGTAGCCGGGGCTTTGCAGGATCATGGTCGCGCCCTGCTCTTGGGCGCAACTTCTTTTGGCAAGGGATCGGTCCAATCTGTTGAGCCCTTGCGAGACGGCTCTGGTTTGAAACTGACCATAGCCCGGTATTACACCCCGAAAGGTCAGGTCATACAAGCCAAGGGCATCTCGCCGGATGTGGTCGTGGAGGAAAGGTTCATCCCGCAGACCGAGACCCCCAAGCGGCACTATATGCACGAGAAGGATCTCAAGAATCACATCTCAGCTCAACCCCAGGACAGGCCCGAGGCGCTGAAAGAAGAGATAAAGCAAATAAGGGGTGTCAAGGTGCCCGGGCAACAACCCTCGGAAGTGGTAGAAGAACTCTTAGCCAAGGACAACCAGGTTCGGAGGGCGCTTGAAATCCTAACCAGTTGGCAGATCTTTTCAAAAATGGCTGGTTAACAACACGATCCTATGGCGTCTCGCAAGCCGTCCAGGACAACAACACGGGGCACACCCAAGACAAAGCCCTCGTCAAGAAAACGGATCATCTATCTTGCTGTCCCGCTAGCCGGGCTATTGATCCTTTTCCTGCTCTCCGTATTCGGCTTGCAGCGCTCCATCCGCTTGCACCCTGCTTCCCGCGTTTCCTTGCCTGTCTTTGAAACCTACACCTCCCGCGGCACGGAAGCCACGGTCAACGCCCTTGACCGACGAATCTATGACGCCCTGTTGGCCTTAAACATCCCTGCCGAGGATGTGGCATTCAACCTGGTTGAGACCAGGGGGTCTCATGAGGACCGGTGGACTTACTCTGAGCTGAAAATCCGTCTCCGGGAAGCGGTGCCTGAGCGACGGATAAAAGCCGTTTTTTTGCGCCACCTTGCGGGTATTATTCCACAAGAATCCGTCGCGATCAGCTCTGCGCCTGCCCACAAAATCATCCTTGAACTCTCAATCAATGGACACCGTACGCACCGACTGACCTTTCTTCCTTTCACTCTCAAGAAGGCGCTGCCGGTACCGCTCACCAGTCTTCCACAGATAGCGATCATTATTGATGACCTGGGATACGACGATAAGATCGCCTCTCAGTTTTTGAAACTCGATGCCATCTTGTCCTTTTCTATCCTTCCTTACAGTCCCTTTGAGCGAGCAATTGCCGCTGCCGTGCATCGAAGGGGCCGGGACGTTCTGCTTCATCTTCCTATGGAACCCCTGGAGTACCCTGCCGTAGACCCGGGACCCGGGGCCTTGATGAGTGCGATGGAGCCGGACGAGCTCCTGGATCAACTCCGTAAGGACCTGGATGCGGTGCCCTTCGTGGTCGGTGTTAACAACCATATGGGATCCAAGCTCACACAGGATTCAGCCAAGATGCGTCAAGTATTCACCGTCCTGAAAACACGGAACCTGTTTTTCGTAGACAGCCTCACCAACCCCAAGTCCCGCTGCGCTCAGGCAGCCCATCTCCTGAATCTTAAGTTTGCCCGCCGCCGTGTCTTTCTGGACCACGATCAAAGCGCCCACGCCATTAGATTTCAAATCAAGCGTCTTGTAACCATTGCAAACTCGGACGGTTCCGCCATCGGGATTGGCCACCCCTACCCCATGACCTTGGAAATACTCAAAGAGGAACTTCCAAAGCTCCGGGGACGAATCAAATGGGTTCCTGTCTCAAAACTGGTCGGTTAGGTCTTGTTGGGGTAACTTCTCAATAAGTTCGGGGACGGCTGCTGAGATTAAGTCCGCCGACAGGTCGTTGAGAAGTTGGTAGTTGCGGCTGTCGCCCAAACAAGAAGGCCATTGAGCATTCGCACAGGCCGGTGTCATACTTGTTTCCACGGTGAACCGTGGTGGTGGCGGAAAAGCCTAGTTTGAGGAACTTGGTGGGGTCGCCTTTCTGGCAATAGCGTCGATCAGTTGGTCAAAAGAGTCGGCAAAGGCCTCCACGCCTTCTTTCTGGATCTCGTCACACAACATATTTAAATTTATCCCCAAGTCCTTCAGTCGTTCCAAGTATGCCTTTTCCTCTTTCAAGTCTTTTTCAATACTCAATGTGGGCGTCCCGTGGTCCAGGAATGCCTCCAGGGTTTGATGAGGCAGGGTGTTGATGCTGTCCCTGCCGATCAATTCGTCAACATATTTCACGTCGGCATAATCGGGATTTTTCGCGCTCGTGCTCCCCCACAGCACCCGCTGAACCTGTGCCCCTTGAGAGACGAAGTCTTTAAAGGTCTGGTCAAAAAACAATGCCCTGAATTTCTGATAAATCATCTTGGCATTAGCGACTGCGATCTTACCCTTAAGACCACGCTCTTTAAGCTCATCCAATCGCTTGTCAACCTTTGTGTCAACCCTGCTCACAAAAACACTGGCCACGGAATAAACATCATCCAAGGGAAGGCCGTCACCCAGCCGTTCTCTCAAACCGTCCATGTACGCCGTGGCACTTGCTTGATAGTGTTCTAAAGAGAACAGAAGCGTCACATTCACATTGATCCCCTCCCGGGTCAGAACCCGAATAGCCTCAGGACCCTCCTCGGTCCCTGGAACCTTTATCATGAGATTCGGCCTTGCCACTGCCTTGCGGATGCGCCTTGCATGATCGATGGTCCTTGCCGGGTCGTGGGCATATTCGGGAAGCACCTCAAGGCTCACGTATCCATCCATGCCACGAGACTGTTGATAGGTTTCAAACAATAGATCCGCGGCCGACTGCACATCTTGGACGGTGATCACATCATAGATTTGTTCGGGCGTGTTGCCCTGCTTGGCCAACGCTTGAATGGTCTCATCATACACGTCTGAGCCGTTGATCGCTTTCTCAAAAATGCTGGGATTAGACGTCACACCCGTGACCCCCTGGCTCAAAAGCTTCTGCAGTTGTCCGTTTAGGATCAACCTTCTATCGATATTGTCATACCAGGGGCTCTGTCCCAGAGCCGCCAGAGCCCGAAGATTGTTTGTTCCCATGCTGGCCTCCGCGTTTGGTCCACATATTAGCGGGACAATGTCTCGCTTAAGGTCTTTGCTTTATGCTTGAGGTCATATCAACCTTAAGAATGATACGCAATTAAAAACATCCGCTCAGGGTTTTCCGTAGAGTACATGAAATCGACTTCTCACGAACCCCTCAAATTTGTCTTCTTCTATAAATTTTGTTATGCTTTGCTTTGATTGACAGTGGGTCTTCATCATGGCAGGAAAAGACTTGTGCCGGTTCGCGATCAACACCATCCTTGCTGACGACAGGACAACCCGATGACTCAGTTGGAACAGGCCCGAAAAGGGCTGATCACCGATGCGATGAAATGGGTCGCTCAGAAAGAGAAAGTCTCCCCGGAGATCCTCAGGAACAGAGTAGCCGAGGGCGCTGTTGTGATACCTGCCAATATTAACCATACCGATCTTGACCCTGTGGGAATTGGCAAGGGACTCACCATCAAGGTCAATGCCAATATCGGCACATCCCGTGACCACGTCGATCTAGCTGAAGAAATTTTAAAACTTTCAGTCGCCATAGACGCCAAAGCTGACACTGTTATGGATTTGAGCACAGGCGGTGATATTCCAAATATACGGCGGGCCATCCTCAAAGAATCAAGCCTTCCGGTTGGGACCGTTCCTATTTATCAGGCGGCTGTGGAAACCGCCAAGAAAACAGGCGGAATCATCCATTTGACCCGTGACCTCCTTTTTGAGGCGGTTGAAGCCCAAGCAGAAGAAGGCGTCGATTTTATGACGATCCACTGCGGTGTTACATTAGCTGCCCTGGAAAGGTTGCGTCTTCAAAAGCGAACTACCGATATCGTCAGTCGAGGAGGGGCTTTTCTGGCTACCTGGATGCTTCATCACCAGAAGGAAAATCCATTCTTCGACGATTTTGACAGGTTGCTCTCCATAGCCAGACAATATGATATCACTCTAAGCCTCGGTGACGGGCTTCGTCCTGGCTCATTAGCGGATGCCACCGACCGGGCACAAATCCACGAGCTTCTTACCCTTGGAGAATTGACCCAGCGGGCCTGGGAAGCCGGGGTTCAGATTATCATCGAAGGACCTGGTCATATACCTCTTCACGAAGTCGAAGCAAACGTCGTTCTGCAGAAAAAGCTCTGCCAGGGTGCTCCTTTCTATGTCTTGGGGCCGTTAGTGACCGATATCGCTGCCGGCTATGACCATATTGCATGCGCCATTGGCGGTGCTGTGGCCGGCATGGCTGGTGCTGACTTCCTGTGCTATGTCACCCCGGCGGAACACTTAAAGCTTCCTTCCCCAGAAGATGTGAGAGAAGGTGTTATTGCAAGTAGGATAGCAGCCCACGCAGCTGATATTGCAAGAGGACATCAAGGATCTATGGCGTGGGATGTTGAAATGTCAAAAGCCCGAAAGGCCTTGGATTGGAACAGACAAACATCCTTGTCCATTGATCCTTTAAAGGCCAAAACATATCGTGCGAGCAGTAAACCAAGCTCGAACGAGGTATGTACTATGTGTGGAGAGTTTTGCGCAATCAAGATTGTTCGCGATTATTTCCGGTCTTGAGGTGGGCATGATTCTTCATCACCAGACTACGAGATTGAGCCAGCCATTTCACTTCTATTAAAAGCCCGGCACCAATTAAGACGTTATATTTGTGTTGATATTTTTTCTATAATTCACTAGTTTCGTACCCAACGCGGTATGATCCCTTCTCGTTGTTTTTCTGTCCTTAACTTATAGACAAAATATAAATCTTTTTTTCTTTTTATTTCAATATATTGCAATATTTTTGATATCATAAACAGACCTTATGATTATGATCTTTTTTATATATTTAATTATAAAAGGAGTGGATAATGGAATTCACAACTGAAAAGAATACCTTTTTGCAGGGATTAAATAAAATACAGGCAATTACAGGAAGAAAGACCAATATTCCGATCACTTCCAACGTACTTATCTCTACGAAGGAAACACATGTGTCTATCTTTGCGACTGATCTTGAAATAGCCTTCCAAGGTTCTTACGCGGCTGAGATTTCAGCTGAAGGTTCCACGGCTGTCCCATCAAGAAAATTGTATGAAATAATCAGAGATTTTCCCAGCAATCTGGTCAAGGTCAAAGAATTAGAGAACAAGTGGATTCAAATCGGGGATAAGACAGTTCAATATGATATCGTCGGTATGGTACCGGATGAATTTCCTGGAGTGCCCAATGTGGAGGGCATCGAACTTTTTGAGATGGATGCCGGCGTTCTAAAGAGCATGATAGAAAAAACCATCTATGCGGTGGTTACTGATGAAGGACGTGCCCACCTGGCAGGTGTTTTTTTTGAAACCATTATCGAAGGCGATGTAAAGAAACTTCGGATGGTTTCTACCGACGGGCACAGGCTGTCGCGGGTAGATCAACCTATGGACAAAGGGCAGGATTTTGACTTGAAAGGGGGTGTTATCGTCCCTAAAAGTGGTGTTGTGGAGGTCCTAAAGCTCTTGGAGGGAGAAAAAAAGGTACAAATTGGATTCAAGGACAATAATTTTATATTGAACAGAGACCCGGAGAGGCTGATCATCAGACTGATAGAAGGCGATTTTCCTGATTATGAATTGGTCATTCCAAAAGGGAAAAAGGGTGAACTCAGGGTAAAAAGAGAAGATTTTTTAATGATGCTGAAGCGAATGTCTATCCTTTCCTCCGATAAGTATCGCAGTGTTCGCTTTAAGATAGATAAGGAGCAAATAAAGACCATCATGACCAATCCGGAGATAGGAGAATCAACAGAGGTAATCCCGGTTCGATATAATGGAGAACCGCTTGATATTGCATTTAATCCAAGATATTTTATAGATGCTCTTAGTACGATGAAAAGTGATGAAGTAGTGATGAAATTAAGTGATGAAGCAACGCCGTGTATTTTGGAAGGAGCGGATGATCCAGGGTTCTTGGGTGTGATCATGCCTATGAGGATTTGAAAGGATGACGTTGGTTGAGAAGACATATGATGCAGATAACATAAAGGTCTTAGAGGGACTGAGCGCGGTTAGGAAAAGACCTTCTATGTATGTTGGTAATGTGGATGTAGAAGGCCTTCACCATCTCGTCTATGAAGTGGTCGACAATAGTGTGGACGAGGCGTTAGCGGGATATTGCGATTTTATTAAGGTTTTGATCCTCTCAGACAATAGCGTAACGGTGGAAGACAACGGGAGAGGTATACCCGTAGGAATCCACAGAACCGAGAAGATTCCGGCGGTTGAGGTCGTTATGACAAAACTCCACGCTGGTGGAAAGTTTGACCATGACACCTATAAGGTATCGGGTGGATTACACGGTGTGGGTGTCTCTGTTGTGAATGCCCTGTCGAGTTTGCTTGAAGTGGAAATCCGTTCGGGTGGGAAGGTTTACTATCAGTCCTATGAGAGAGGGAAAAGCGTTGGAGCGCTTCAGGTTATAGGAAAGACCAGGAAAAGGGGCACGAAAGTACGCTTTTTGCCAGATGCGGACATATTCAAAGCGACCAACTTCAGTTTTGATTTGATATCTGGACGCTTGCGAGAAATGGCGTTTTTGAACAAGGGGCTCAAGATCATCCTTGAAGATGAAAGGACGGACAAGAAAAAGGAGTACTGTTATAAGGGCGGGATCGTATCCTTTGTCGATTATCTCAACAAGGGCAGAAATGTGATTCATAAAAAACCCATTTATATGGAGGCCGAAAAACAGGACGTTTCCATGGAAGTGGCCATGCAATACAATGAAACCTATGCAGAAAAAATCTTTTCCTTTGCCAACAACATTAATACCCAGGAAGGTGGTTTTCATGTCGTAGGGTTTAAATCTGCTCTAACTCGCACCCTCAATTACTACGCGTCTACGAGCAATCTTCCAAAGAACCTCCAAGAAAAATTGAGCGGCGACGATGCCCGGGAAGGGCTAACAGCTGTTATAAGCATTAAACTCAGATCGCCCCAATTTGAAGGTCAGACCAAGACAAAGCTCGGCAACAGCGAGGTCAAAGGATTGGTGGAAGCCTTGATCAATGAAAAACTCGGAGCGTTTCTCGAGGAGAATCCCACTGTTGCAAGAAAGATCATCACCAAGGTGGTAGAAGCGGCCCGGGCTAGGGATGCAGCCAGACGAGCCAGGGATATAGCCAGGAAAAAGGGTGCGCTGGGAGAAGCGTCTCTTCCGGGTAAGTTGGCAGATTGCCAGGAGACGGATCCCGCCAGAAAGGAGCTCTTCATCGTGGAGGGGGACTCGGCCGGTGGCAGTGCGAAGCAGGGCCGAGACAGGCGATTCCAGGCCGTGCTTCCTTTGAAAGGAAAGATACTTAACGTCGAGAAGGCGCGGTTCGACAAGATGCTCCAAAGCGAAGAGATAAAAACCATCATCACGGCTCTTGGTACGGGTATCGGCCGTGATGAATATAGTATCGATAAGTTGAGGTATCATAAAGTTATTATTATGACAGATGCCGATGTGGATGGATCCCATATCCGAACCCTTTTGTTAACGTTCTTCTATCGCATGATGCCCGACTTGGTGGATCTCGGCTACCTTTACCTTGCCCAACCCCCGTTGTTCAGAGTGGGCAAGGGAAAGAAGGCTTCTTATGTAAAGGATGAGGCCGCGTTCAATGAATTTTTGATGAAGCGGATATGTCAAGCCAAAAAGATTAAGCCCAGTGGAGGGGCAGGTTTCCTGGAGAAGGAGAAGTTGTATGTCTTTCTGGGAAATCTCGTGGACTATGAAAGCGTCATGCAGCGCCTGGAGCGGCGTGGCTACAGCGGTCCATTGATAGAGCTCTTGAATGAAAAAGACGTCAAGGACAAGACCTTTCTTCAAGATGAGGGGCGTATGAGGGAACTTGAAAAGGTTCTTGTTTCATCAGGTTACAAGGTGGGCGGGTTGGTCAAGGACGAAGAGCACAACGTTTTTGAGTTGGTCGTACAAGTGGGAGAGAACGGACCCCGGAAGGTCAGGCTTGGATGGGACCTTGTTTCTTCTCCAGTGTTCCAGAAGGCCCTGGTGCTTTGGAAAGAGATTTGGTCCCGGAACAAACCCCCGTTTACGGTGTATGAAAACGGCCAGGAAACGGCTTCCGTGGAGACCAAAGAACAGCTCCTTGCCTTTCTCCTACAAGAAGCGAAGAAGGGTCTTTCCATCCAGCGTTACAAAGGCCTTGGCGAGATGAATCCTGACCAACTCTGGGAAACAACCATGGACTCAGATAAACGCACCCTTCTGAAAGTCAAAGTTGAGGATATGTTTGAAGCCCACGAAATCTTTACTCTCTTAATGGGCGGCGAGGTTCAACAGAGAAGACATTTCATAGAACAAAACGCCTTGGATGTTCGCCGGCTCGACATATGAGGGGTTAGTGCAATTATGATGAATCTGGTTTCCATAGAAGCCCGAGACTTGCCTGACGCCTGGTTTCAATGCGTGTATGAGATTATGGACAAGGGGCATGCATATGTGATTGACCACGGCAGCTACCAAGGACAGAAGCGCCTCGAGTTTGATTATGTGACGGTCTATATTAGGTATCCTGGTGTTCGGCCGTTGATTCCCGATATCCCTGCATCCTTGGGCATACCCAACCCAGTCGCAGAAGGATACGTGGAAGAGTACCTGCCATATTTGATGACACCGGACAAACAACCCAACGAGGACTACACGTACGGAGAGCGTCTAGCGGGTTGGTCCTATCTTGCGCCGGTGGACGGGCAGGACCTAGAAACTGCAGTTTTGAGCGGGGGCGTCGAGAGGCGCGAGGTCAACCAAATCGAAGAAGTCATCAAGATGTACAAAACAAAGGGCTACGGAACGAATCAGGCTGCCATGACCATTTCGGTGCCGTCAGACATTGTCCTTGGGGACCCACCGTGTCTGCGTCATATCGACACGCGCATCCAAGAGGGGAAGCTCCATTTTATGGTCTATTTTAGGTCTTGGGATCTGTGGAATGGTTTTCCTGCCAACCTTGGTGGCATTCAGCTTTTGAAAGAATATATGGCAAGCGAGATCGGGGTGGAAGACGGCGAGATCGTCGCGGCGAGCAAAGGCCTGCATCTGTACGACTATGTGTGGGAGTTGGCCCAACTTCGCACCATGCGTAGCGATACAAGTCTCCAGTCCGAAGGATAAACGATTGTAGGGTGTTAACCGATGATCAGGCGGGTTTGCTCGCCCCCGCGGACCACCTTGTTTCCTATGGACGTAGCACAAAAGGCACACAGGTATTCGTACTTTTCCCCTTCAGGCAGAACCAAGAGCAGACGCTTGCGAACGGGCATAGATCGGCCACACTTTGGGCAATAGAGTTCGGTGGCATCAAACTCCCTGAACGTTTCTGTCTTGTTCGTCTTCCTGGAGGCGAACGGTTGTTGATTTACAAAGTGCGTGCGTTGCATGGGTGAAAGATTTTTTGGGACCTGTTTTGTGTGGGTTGTTGTAAGAAAATATAGTGCGCTGGCCCATGGTTGTCAAGTGGGGGCCAGGGGTTGAGAGTGGCTTGGGTGTGGAGGTCGACAAGACGGACCGACGTGAGGGTGATTTTCGGGATACAGGAGGCGCGGTTTTATGGAGGTGAAAAAGATCGATCATATCGGTATTGCCGTGGGTGACCTGGGCTCGGCCAAGCGGTTCTATGAGGAGGCGCTGGGCCTTAGAGTAGAGCGCGAAGAGACCTTGGGAGAAATGAAGATCGCCTTTGTGCCCATAGGGGGCGTGAATCTGGAACTCATTGAGTCCACCACGCAAGAGGGTGTGATCTCGAAGTTTATTGCTAGAAGAGGAGAGGGAATCCACCATATTGCGTATGAAGTCCGAGATGTAGCCGCCGCCCTTGACGAACTCCACGCTCAAGGGGTGAAGCTCATAGATGAAACCCCCCGTGCCGGGGCTCATGGAACACAGGTTGCCTTTTTGCACCCCAGGACCGCTTTCGGTGTGCTCACGGAATTGGTCTCCAAGAAAGAGGATTGACAATTCACTTAGCCTTATAATATTCTTATTGTGTTTGACAGGCTCGTAAAAGGTGTTTTGCGAATGACATTGAGCATTTGGGGACCAAGGCACTTGATATGTTCATCGTCACCAAATGTTAAAGATGAAAATGGGGCTGTAGCTCAGATGGGAGAGCGCATGACTGGCAGTCATGAGGTCAGGGGTTCGATCCCCCTCAGCTCCACCAAGCACGACAGACAGTTAGCCTTTTTTGGTGGAAACCTGTCCACCTGAACATAGCACACCCGAACAGCTTGTTTTTCTCAAGCGTCTTACGCCGTTTCACACCACGTTATACAATTGAGCTGTAACGCATGGCCTGATGAGCGGAACGATTCTTGGTCAGGGGGATCATATGATTCGTTTATGGAAGAACTTCCACGAAAAAGGGCCGAAGGAAACGAACACCGAAAAACGCCTTCGGGGAAAATACAACGAGTTTGTTAAGGTCTTGTCTGAAAATGAACACGCGCTGGATTTGATGACCACCCTTGAAGACAAGCTCTTTAACCAGCAACTGATCAGTTTTCCCTATCTGACCAGCAAGATCCGCAGCCTATCGCACAGCGTCTCCAATGTCGTGGAAAGTCTCATCGACCTGTCAGGCGGACAATACACTGACTTGCGAACGCGCTATGGCGAGATCAGTGGCAAAATCCGCGAAATTGTCACCGGGCGAAAGGAACTCGTTTATACCCCCAACATTATTCCCATGGATCATATCAAACAAGCCTATATTGATAAGGTCGGCGGCAAAGTCGCCAACTTGGGTGAATTGAGAAATTGCTGCGATCTGTTGACACCCGACGGGTTTGCCGCCACGGCTTGTGCTTTCACACATTTTTCAGAATTTAACAGCCTGCCGGAAAAGATAGAATCTGTTTTATGGCATTTTGACGCGACCGACAGCCGGCAACTTGTCGCTGCCGAGGACGCTTTGAAACGGCTTTTTCTGGAGTCCCGGGTACCGCCGGAAATCGCAGATGCCATCCGCAAAGAAACGGAGAAAGTTACCCAAGGCCATAAGGAGCCCCTCTATTGGGCGGTGCGCAGCAGCGCCATCGGAGAGGACATGCAAAATTCCTTTGCCGGTCAGTTTTCCACGATATTGAATGTCCGCTCGGACCAGTTGCTAGACACTTATAAAGAGGTTTTGGCCAGTAAGTATAATGCCCGTGCCATTGAGTATCAACGAATGAAAAACATCCGGGATGACGATGTCGATATGAGCGTGGGGTTTATGGTAATGATCGATCCCATATGCTCCGGGGTCCTGTATACGATTGATCCGGTCAGGCCTGCAGACGGACAAATCGTGATCAACGCAGTGTGGGGATTGGGCGAATTACTGGTGGATGGCGCCGTGTCAGCGGGTATATATATTGTTGATCGGAAGCCTGGTTTTGCGTTGAAAAAACGGAAACTTGCTGAACAAAAGGTGTTTTTGACGCACGGTAAAGACGGCGGGTTGCTGCAAAAGCCTTTGCCTGAGCGCCAATCTCAGCAGCCTTGCCTCAACGATGGGCAATTGACCCAGCTTGCCCAAATGGCGCTTCAGGTGGAGGCCCATTTCAAATCGCCGCAGGACATTGAATGGTGTTTTGACCGCCACAACCGCCTGTATGTACTGCAGTCGCGTCCCCTCAACGTGTTCGAAAAAGTGGAAAACCGTGGCACGGCCGCATCCATCAACGCGCCGGTGATTGCCAGGGCCGGCCAGCCTGTCAGCCCCGGGGCGGGTTGTGGGAAGGTGTTCAAAGCGACCGATATGCACGCTCTGGTGAACATGCCCAAAGGGGCCGTGTTGGTGATCAAAAATTCATCGCCGCGCTTCATCGGGGGCCTGGCGAAAGCTTGTGCCGTGGTGGTTGAAAAAGGCAATTGTACGGATCATATGGCCTCTGTCATCAGAGAGTTTAAGGTGCCTTGCATTGTGCGGGTTGCCTCCATTTTTTCCATGCTGTCCGATGGACAGCGCATAACGGTGGATGCTTCAAGAGGGATTATCTATAAAGGAAGCGTCCCGGGTTTGCCGTCAGAAGCGACTACGCTCAAGAAAAGCGTCGTGGATATAAAAATGACAGAGTCCCACCGCCTTTTGAATCGGGTGGCCGACTTTGTTTTTCCCCTGAACTTAACTGATCCCCGCGACCCCGATTTCAGGCCCGAAGCCTGCCAAACATGGCATGATATCGTGCGTTTTTGCCATGAAACAGCGCTCAATGAAATGTTCTTATTGAAAGAAAAAAATCACTTAGGCGCTCTAAAAAACGTCTTTGCCGTTGACACAACTCTGCCCTTCAAGCTTTATGTGCTGGACATTTTAGGCGATACAATTTCAAGACCCGCAAAAAGAGACATTCTTCCTGAACATGTCGCTTCGTTGCCGTTCCAGGCCCTCTGGAAGGGGATGACCGCTTCGGATGTCCGTTGGACCGGTCCGGATCAGCAGCTGGGGGTTCAGGATCTTTTTTCCGCCATGTTCCGAACGCCCTCCTTTGCAACTCCGTTGGTGGACACAAATAGCTACGCCGTTGTCACCCGGGAATACCTCAACCTGAGCCTGAACATGGGATATCACTACGTCATTTTAGACTGTTATCTGTCCAGCGCCGCATATAACAACCACATATCGCTGTCTTTCAAAGGGGGGGCTGCCGAAGCAAGGAAAAGGAATCTCAGGATCGCCTTTGTCGCAAAGATTTTAAAGCGACTTGAATTTAATGTTACCACTACGAACGATTTTCTGAAAGCCCGCCTTAAAGCCCAAACCGCCCAGGAAATGGCTGAAAAACTCAACGCCATCGGTCGCATGCTGGGCATCACTCGACTGCTGGATTTGGCCCTGCAAGATGACCGAATGGTCGATGCCTGCGTAGCGCAATTTTTTGCTTCATCCGACGGCGAAATCGGGGTCAGGCCTCCATCAAACTCGTACATCAGTGACGCTAAAGACAGAACAGGGAGGGAGGCTCGCAAATAGAATCGATGCACTATTGAAGGTCCCTGTAGCAAGCTACAGGGAATCTTCGACCGTAAGGAACGCTGACTTTTTTAGATACGCTCGCTAACCCCGCAGCAAGCTCCGGGGTTAGCGCTCGCTTTTGCGGTTCAACCCGCAGCAAGCCTTGGCACCTTGCTGCTTTTGCTTAACGCTCACCAACCCGGTCAAACCGTGCTTCGTTTTGGAATCGGATCGGCTGTGTGCTTGGTTATCAGTGCTTTGTGTATAGGCTGAACAGATGGGGCTTGCTAAAGAGGGCTAAACAACAAGAAATACCAACTGTTTGAGGGTGTTAGCCCGAGTGTTAGCTAAGCACCTCAAGGACGCCCAAAATGTTCACGGAGCGAGCAAAAGCGACTTTTTACGAAACCATCAATATGTGTTTTCAGAACAATGATCACAGAAGAGCGCAGCGTGGCTTAGCGAGACCTTTGAATAACCTCGCCTCGCTCTTTGATATGAGGTTTTTGACCCACCTGAGGGCTCGCTCACTAAATCGCAAGAACTCGGCGTAACAGCCTCAAACAGCTTGCGATTTGCCCGCTAGGACGGGCCATTCGCTTCACCCGGGGGGTCCCCAAAAACCTCATAATTGTCGCTTTTCGAGGTTCTGCAAAGGTCTCTAGCTGTAAGCTGCCGCGCTTAGGTCCATATCTTCAGCGCTTACCCTTTTTGGCCAACCCCCCAGCCAGCATAATCCTTCTTATAGTCGATCTCTCGCTCGATTTTGACCGCACAAACCTTCAGCTCAGGGATTTTTGCCGTGGGGTCCAGGGCTGCATTGGTCAGGACGTTGGTCGCGGTTTCACCATAGTGGAAGGTCATGGACACCACGCCCGGAGGCGTGATTTTGGAGATCCTGGTCTTAGCCCAGACAGTCCCGCGCCGGGAGATCACTTTGACCATTTCACCGTTGTCGATTTCCAGGGCTGCGGCGTCAACCGGATTGATCTCGACACATTCTTCGCCGCGCAGGACATTGAGTCCAGCCACCTTGCGAGTCAAGGTGCTATGATAATGAATCATACTCCGCCTGGTGGTCAAGATCAACGGATACTCATGACTCGTCGTTTCTGCGGAAGGGGTGTAAGGGACAGGCGTCAGCTGTCCATGGCCGGTGGGCGTGGTGAATTTTTCAGCGTAAAGATAGGGTGTCCCGGGGTGCTCCACATCCGGACAGGGCCACTGAAATCCGACCCCGTCTATGCGCTGATAGGTAATACCACCATAGATAGGCGTTACGGCCCGTATTTCCTCCATGATTTCTTCAGGGCTCTTGAAATCAAACCCTGTGGCTCCCATCTCTTGGGCGATGTCGCGGATGATCATCCAGTCAGGTCGGGTATTGCCTACCGGCTCTATGGTCTTTCGAACTCGCTGTACCCGTCGCTCGGTGTTCGTAAAGGTTCCGTCTTTTTCGGCAAAACTAGCCGCCGGCAAGACCACATCGGCCAACTTGGCCGTCTCGGTAAGGAAGATATCCTGCACGATGAGCAGTTCGAGGTGTGACATCGCTTCTTCGGTAACAGTCGTGTCCGCTTCCGTGATCACGGGATTTTCACCCATGAGGTAGAGGGCCTTCACCTTGCCTGAACGGGCGGCGTCAAAGATCTCGGTCAGGGTCAGGCCGGGCGACGCATTGAGCTTGGAGCCCCACGCCTGCTCAAATTTTTTCCGCGTCTCTTGATTGTCAACCTTTTGATACCCGGGCAACACATCCGGCAAGGCTCCCATGTCACAGGCCCCCTGAACATTGTTCTGACCCCTCAGGGGATTGACACCGGTTGATGGCTTTCCGATTTGACCCGTAAGGAGAGCCAGGTTGGCCACGGCTTTGACATTATCCGTGCCGTGTGAGTGCTGGGTGATCCCCATGGCATAGAGGATGGTCGCCGGAGAAACGGAGGCATAGATTCGAGCGGCTTCTTCAATATCAACGGCGCGCACCCCGGTGATTTCTTCCGCCACCGAGGGCTTGAACGCCATGAGCGCCGCCTCAAGGGCCTCAAAACCGTCGCATCGTTCCTTAATGAAGGCGGTATCCAACAACTTTTCCTTGATAATGACCCGGGCCATGGCATTCAACAGGGCCACGTCGGTTCCAGGATGATGCCTGAGCCAGACATCCGCGGTTCGACAAAGCATGGTTTGTCGCGGATCGGCCACGATGAGCTTAGCCCCGGTTCTGACAGCCCTGGAAATCTGCCTTCCTATGATTGGATGGGTGGCTGTCGTATTGCTGCCTATGACAAAGATACATGCGGCCTGCCGGATTTCGGCAATGGTGTTTGTCATAGCGCCGCTGCCCAGGCTGGCAGCCAGACCGGCTACCGTGGGCGAGTGTCAGAGCCGCGCGCAGTGGTCCACATTATTTGTTCCCATGACCGCCCTGACAAACTTTTGAAAGAGATAGTTCTCTTCATTGGTGCATTTCGCCGAAGAGATGCCCGCAAATTGATCCCCCTTGTAATGAATCAGGGTGCTGGCTACATACTTGATCACCTGGTCCCAGGAGACCTCCACAAAGTTTCCTGCGCGCTTTACAAGAGGCAATGACACGGGCCGGTCGCCCTGGCCCGTGTCATCGTCAGCCCGCACTGTCTGCTCAAGGGGGTCGTAGGCCCGAACGAGCGGGGAAGAGAGCCGGTCAGGGCTATGAACGAACTTGTAGCCAAAACGGCCTCGGACACACAGCTCTCCACGGTTTACAGGGCAGCTCGGGTCGCCTTGGGCCCTGACGACCGTGTCTCCGCGCACGCCCAGATAGAGCCCGCAACCCACGCCGCAATAAGGGCACGTGGTCTTGACCCTTCGAGTTGGAAATTCGATCTTTTTGGGTATCAAGGCTCCTACCGGACAGCGCTCGACGCACTCTCCGCAAGACACGCAAACGGATTCCTTGAAAGGCTGGTCACCAAAGGTGCTGACCTTCAGATCATAACCCCGATATCCCATAGCAATGGCATCCACGGCCACAATCTCTCGGCACGTGCGAACGCATATGCCGCACTGGATACACTTGTTAGGATTGAAATCAAAAAAGGGGTTGCTTGTATCCATGGGGAGGTCTTTGGCCACCCGATTCAAGCGATTCAGTCTGTGCTCGTCAAAGCCAATGCGGTTTACCAGTGCCTGCAGCCCGCATGTCCCACTCTTGGGACACAGAAGACAGTTGAAGTCATGATCACTCAATATAAGCTCAAGGGTCACGCGGCGAAGCTGCTCAAGCTCGCGGTCATCCGTGATCACCACCATGCCTTCCTCAACTGGGGTACGGCAGGCCGGATGAAGCTTTTTCTTTGTTGCAATCTTAACCAGGCATATTCGGCAGACCCCTGCAGATGTGACATCAGGGCAATGGCACAAGGTAGGAATGTAAATGCGGGCGCGCCCGGCTGCTTCCAGGATGGTAGCACCTTGGGGTGCCTGAACTTCCAGGCCGTTTATAGTCAGAGAAATCGTCTTGTCAGTCATTGGTTATTTGATGGATTCATTGTCAGTCGGCTGCACTGAGCGGCCCCTGCCCGCCGTTGGTTAGTCAGTGATCTGCCCGGAAACGCATTCCACTGCGTTAAACCGAGGAGGACACACCTGCATGCACGTGCCACACTTGATGCATTTGGTCTGATCAATCTCGTGGACCTGCCATTTGGCACCCACAATGGCATCCACCGGACAGGCCTTGAGACAGAGCATGCAGGCCTTACACCGATAGTCCTTTATTCGATAGGAGATGAGAGACCTGCATACCATTGCTCGACAGCGCTTTTCGTGGATATGTTCTTCATACTCCTGTCGAAAATATCTGATGGTAGAAAGAACCGGATTACCGACCGTTTGACCCAGGCCGCATATAGAACCCGCCTTCACGGCTTCGGCTAGCTCCAAGAGGACGTCAATATCATCCGGCCTGCCTTCTCCCCTGGTAATATCGCGGAGTATGTGAAACATCTGCCTCGTTCCCAATTTGCACAACGTGCACTGGCCACAAGACTCATTTTGGGCAAAATCAAGGAAATAGCGGGCCATATTCACCATGCAGGTGTTCTCATCCATCACGAGCATACCTCCGGATCCCATGATGGAACCAGCCTTGGCCAGGGACTCATACTCGACACGCAAGTCCAGGAGATCCTCGGGAATACAACCGCCGGACGGCCCGCCGGTTTGCACGGCCTTAAATTTCTTGTCCCCCCTGACTCCACCACCGATATCAAATATGATCTCCCTCATCGTCGTCCCCATGGGGACTTCCACAAGGCCGGTGTTCTTCACATTGCCGGACAAGGCAAAAACTTTTGTTCCTCGATTTCCTTCTGTGCCTAATGTGTTGAACCACTTTGCACCTTTTTGGATAATGATGGGCACACAGGCAAAAGTCTCCACGTTGTTTAACACGGTGGGCCTCCCCCAGAGCCCGACGACGCTGGTGTTGGGCCGTGGCAAAGGTTTGGGAAAGCCCCGTTTTCCTTCAATCGACATGACCAGGGCTGTTGATTCCCCGCAGACAAAGGCCCCTGCACCTTTCACGATTTCAACCTGAAAATCAAAGCCGCTGCCCATGATATTTTGACCGAGGAGCCCCAAGTCGGTTGCCTGTGCAATGGCTGTCGTCAGGCACTGAATGGCCAAGGGATATTCTGCCCGCACATAGATGATTCCCTTGTGAGCCCCTACGGCATAGCCCGCAATGATCATTCCCTCCAGCACACTGTGAGGATCGCCTTCCATGACGCTACGGTCCATGAAGGCCCCGGGATCACCTTCGTCGCCGTTACAAATGATGTACTTTTCCTCACCAGGGGCATTTCGGGTTGACTCCCACTTGCGTCCCGTGGGAAAACCTGCACCCCCCCGGCCACGAAGGCCGGACAATTTAATACATGAAATAACTTCCTCAGGGCTTAACTTGGAGACAGCCTTGGCCAGAGCCTGATACCCATCGAATCTTATGTAGTCTTCGATGTTGGTGGGGTCAATGTGACCGCAGTTTCTGAGCACAAGTCTTCCCTGTCTCTTATAAAAGGGAATGTCGGTCTCATGAAGGCACTTCTCGCCTGTAGATGCATCTTCATAAAGAAGCCGTTCAACGTTCTTTCCTTTGAGCAAAGTTTCAGAGACTATCTCCGGAACGTCTTCTTTGGTTACGCGATTGTAAAATATATTTTCCAGGCCGACAACCACAGTAGGCCCGCGCTCGCAAAATCCGCGACAGCCAGACTTCTTGACAATAATATCTTCCTCAAGCTCTTGTTTCTTAATCTCGTGTTCAAAGGCTTCCTTCACATCACGGCTTCCGCAGGCCAGACATGCCGTACCACAACAGACCACGACGGTATTGCTATACATTGGCTCTTGAGAGCAGAAAAGGTCCCTCAAACGGCCAATATCTTCAGGGGTTTCTATTTTGGTCTTGTAACGTGACGGCATGGCCGTTGTTTCTCCCGGATCGTCCTCGGATTATTTCTTAGTCAACGGGCTACTGCCTCAGTCAAAAGGAATTTGGGCAACAGCACGTCAAGTTTCGCAGTTGCTCTTAGGAGATATTGCAAGGAGCTCCTGCGGCGCAAAGCTCAAATGGCTGTTCAATTGCTGGCTGACGCTATATCTTGTCTTTTTGTGCATCTTGGTCGTCGGCAAGAATCTGTCGGACCTTGTTGGAAGTGACCTGTACGTGAATCGTGTCATCGACCAGCATGATCGGAGCCAGAGCACATGAACCCACGCATGCAACCCGTTCAAGGCTGTATTTGTAATCCTCGGTTGTCTGCCCTGTCCTGATTCCCAGGCGATGTTCCACCGTTTCCAGAATATCACGGGCGCCGCGCACATGGCAGGCGGTGCCTTGACAGACGCGCACGAGATGATCTCCCTGCCGGGTCAGATAGAAGTGGGCGTAGAAGGTGGCGACGCTGAAGACCTGGCTTAGAGGTAGCCGCAGAAATTCCGCGGTTTCGGCCAACGCCTCTTGGGGCAGATAGCCGAACTCCTCTTGCACCCTCTGGAGAATAGAGATTAATCCGCCCTTTTTTCCCTCGAAAACCGAAAGGATCTTTTTCAACCGCTCCTCGGCCATGCTACACTCTTATCGTTTGCCCTGAAGAAGCTCCTCGGCCATCCGCACGTCCGAAGCGCTTCCGATAAAGACAGGCACCCTCTGGTGAAGGTGCCTGGGCTGGACATCCAGCACGCGTTCATACCCCGTGCTTGCAGCACCGCCTGCCTGTTCCACCACAAAGGCCAAGGGATTGACCTCACACATGAGCATGAGCTTGCCGTGGGGTTTCAGAGGGTCCTTGGAATCTGCCGGATACATGTGAATGCCGCCTTTGAGCAGATTCCGATGAAAGTCTGCGACAAAGGAACCTGTATATCGCAAGGTATAAGGCCGCCCCGTCTTGATGTCCGGGGTCTTGAAGTATTCGACGAGATTCTGGACTTCCTCCTGCCAAAAGTAGTAATTGCCCTCGTTGACGCTGTATGTCTTTCCCTTCTCCGGTATCCGGATGTTCTCGTGGGAGAGCAGAAACTCCCCAATCCTCGGCTCCAGGGTGAAGCCGTGAACGCCCATTCCTGTTGTATAAACCATCATGGTGCTTGAACCGTAGATGAAATAGCCTGCAGCCAACTGTTTATGCCCCGGCTGCAAGGCATTGGCCATGAAGCTCATGTCCCCGGAATTTTCTTTCTTGAGAACCGAAAAAATCGTGCCCACGGCACTATGGACATCGATATTGGTAATGCCTCCTAGGGGGTCGAAGACCAGGATATAGTCACCCTTGGCATACTTGGGCGGAATGGGAATGAGATCCGTCTCTTTCTTAGAGGCCATGCACCACAGATGGCCGATGTGACTGACGCGATTGACGATCGTGGCGTTGGCAAACTCGATCAGCCGCTGAAAATGTTCTTCGTCCATACTCTCGCTGCCCACAAACCCTAAGTCCTCAGTCAGGTTAGCCTTGTTGACCTTCTGTCCAATGATCTTTGCCGCCACCGTCAGTTCTGACAGCAATGCCGTGAAGGCGCCGGTCGCCTCAGGCCGCTCTTTCTGCCTGGCTAGGATGTACTCGGTAACTGTAATGCCCTTGGCCATGTCTTACTCCTTTTTCAGTCGTCACCGGCCATTGGGATGGACAGGGAACGCCTTTGGTGTCCCCTGTATTCCCCACGGCCGAGGACGCCGTGTGCGGCAGCCGCACTGTTCTTAAGCCGCTGGCGCTAAGCCCGCGGAGAACCCCGTTCATCGGAAAAAGGGCCCTTTATGAATGGACACAAGCCTAGCTCTAACTTCGTCCTTGGTCCCTTTGCCTTACAATTCCAGCCATGAATCCGAATAGAGCGAATGGCCCAAAAGGACCTTTGCCGTTTTCACATAGTCCTGGGCTTCTTTGGTGAGATCTGCCATGTCGGGTTCGTCTCCATCGACGACTCGATGCACCAAGTCTGCGATATCCGACCGTTTGCCGCGTGCCATGTCTTGCAGATCCTTGTCAAAGGCGTCCACAATAAAAGACTTCATTCCAAACTTTTCGAGCATGATCATGTAAGTCTGATTCAGGATGGGCCGGAGGTGATCAGGCGCCCCATTAGAGACGTTGGAAAGCCCACAGGTGGACTTGCACCCCGGAGCCACGACATCTGCCATCATCTCAAGCTCTGACATGAACTGATTACATGCCAGCAACTGATTCTGCTGGACGTTCAGCGGTGTGACGATGGGATCGACCCAAATATCTTCCCCTGCCACACCCGCCTCTGTCGCCCTCTGAAGGATGTCTGCGGCCAGGGCCCCACGCTCGGCGGCATCCCTGGGCATGCCTTCCGGCCCCCAAAGCAACGCTACCATGCCCGCATCGTATTGAGTGACCAGGGGGATCTGCGCTTCCATCCTCTCAGGACGACACATGATGGAATTGACGACCGCCTTGCCTCGCTTGTTCTCGTACACCTTCAGGCCGGCCTCAATAGCTTTCACATTAGTGGTGTCGAGATACAGGGGCAGATCCACAACCTCCTGGACGGTTTTTACCATCCACGCCATCAATTCCTCCCCGCCCTTTCTGGCAGGACCTATATTGACATCAAGGTAATCGACCTCGGCTTCCGCCTCAGCCAGGACGAGCGCCTGTATGGGCTTTGGGTTTCTCTCTTTCATGGCCTGGCCGATCTTCTTGACCATCACGTTTAGGTTTTCGCCGATCAGAATCATGATACCTCCCACAAAAACGTGTCTAAAGTTTGAAGTGCTTAAAATGTCTAAAGGTTACGGCTGCCACTCTTTCAGATACGCGGGGATGTGGGCCGACTCTCTGGGCCCCACCAGCACATCCCAGTCTCCAAGTTCCTCCTCCAGATCACCTGAGATCGCTGCTGCATAACCGGGTATGATCACCTTCTTATGGGAGACTTTCTCCAAAATGCCGCATTTTTTCATGGCCATCCCTACGGCGTCTCCCACAAACTTTCCAGCGGCCCACGCCGTGAGAACAGAAAGCCCCTCCGTGTCCACGATCACCAGCCACGCGGGAACACGGCTGGCTTCAATCTCGCCTGACACAATAAAGTACGTGAGAGAAAAATTGGAAGTGATCAGCACCGGCGATTCCTCGTTTGGGCCTCCGATTTCGTAGATCCCGGCGGAGGTGGCCATGGGACGCTGAGGATCCGTGTAGATATTCATACGGGCCAGCAACAGCGGAAAGAGAGAATGCCCTTGCAGATCTGAAAGCACGATGATGCCGCCGTACTTGGCCACGAACAAAGAGGCCATCAATGTTTCCTGCATGAGATCATCGGTCATCTCACACGGCAAAGTTATCGTTGGGAAGCCGAGTGGTTTGTATTTCTTGAGCAAGGCACCACGGCGGATAGCGACGTGGTCTTCAAAGGCCTTTCTGACAGACCGCGCCCCGGAGTCAATAACCAGCTCTTTCAAGCCGTCTTCGGCGAGCTTCGTGGTCAGCTCGGAGAGTTCATCAAGGCCATCGCCTCTGACTGCCAGCGGGCACCCATGTTCTTTGGACAGGCCTGCCATCGCATCGGCGTTTTCCTTGGTTGCCGCATAGATGAGGGGCCTGCGATCTGCGCACACCTTAAGGCCTGCTTCCATGACGCCGGCATCTTCAGTCATCAGAATCAGGCCACCGTCTGTCTCATTCTTGACCTTTGTAACCAGAGATGTAAATCGGTCGGTATCGCCGGAAATCGCTTTGACGGCAACAAGATCCGCCCTTAAGGTCAGGCCAACCCGCTCATATTCCAGTGTCTTGAATCGTTCAAGGCGACCGGCCACATCCTGATCGCCCATCTCGTCCGTGACAAGGACAGCAATGCCCGGGGGGTTCACGAAGGTCTTTTCGTGTCGAAAGAGCACGGTTTCCCCGCCAAGTTTTAATTTTTTCTCCCCTGCGCCGATCACGACTACGCTAATGGGCGGCGCCGAGGCATCGGCTAACTCCGCCTTGGCCTCTTCTGAAACAGATGGGCAGGCGTCCAGCTCCGCCTTGCCCGCCGCCAGATTCATGGCAAAAGCCAGACAGGTAGGCACG
>Ga0315534_1000535_pt1 | contig 26386 bp, 22 predicted proteins | sample SalMarSW160240MG_FD_203094 | JGI IMG/M metagenome (GOLD analysis project Ga0315534, IMG submission 203094) | Salt marsh sediment microbial communities from the Plum Island Ecosystem LTER, Massachusetts, United States - Salt Marsh Sediment SW1602-40 ...
CACCCCCCCCGTGTATTTCATCGACCGGCCGGCCGTATGACCTGTACCCGTTCTACGAATCCCAGGGGGTTTGCTGGCGCTGAAGGCACGCCGGCAGTTTTCTAAATCGGACACCGTGCGACCAGGTCGTTATTCTCCCTTTCGCATTGGGCGACCAGCCAGCGTCGATCCGTGCCATCGCCGTCGGCAGCGGCACCGCAGCGGACGGCGATTCGAACAGTTCCGAGATGGGACCGGCTCGAACGGCTGCTCTACAGGTCCACACCAAAGGGATAGTGTCCCGACGCGATTGACGAGTCCCGGTCGCGAAGCACCGGCCGGCACGGCACGATCCCATTTTCAGGAATTCATTTAGAATTCGTTGCCCGTCGGGGTGGGCAGTTGAGGAACCGGCAACGTTTCGCGGAATCGCACGTTGATGTAATCCACCATCGGTGCGGGCGACCCTTCCACAAACTGATGGGACTCCTGCACGTCCGCGACCAGGCCGTCGGGCAGCCAGTTCGATGCGTATTGTTCCACGGCATCCATCCGTGCGGCAGTAAGATCGCGGTTAACACTGCGCTCCACAAACACGGTCCGGTATTGATGCGGGGCCTGCGTCAGGATCCCGCGAACCTTCAACTGGCCCGAGGTACTCAAGGCCGTCGAATCCGGTGTAAAGTGGTGGGCTCCCAACAGATTCTGCCGATGCCAGCCTGCTGCCTCAACGGAGGCATTAAAAGTAGTGACGTGTGCGCGGTCAGGCCGCACAAAAGGTTCTGGCCAGCAGTTGTTGCGGTGCCAGTCGACTTCGCATCGGGCCCAGAACGCTTCGAGCCGATCCCGCCAATCCGCGTGTGCAGGCGAAGTGGATAACAGCAGCGTGAGGGCGGCGAGCAGGGCTGAAACGATCCGTGACATCTGAGCGCTCCTCCATGCGGGGATACAGCCATACGACTGGGAAATCGCCTGACCCGATGGCCAGCCGGGGATCCTTGTCGGCCCTTGGGTGGGGCCACTGAGTGTATCGGCAATCGGGAACCGCCTACGAGCCCTATTCTTCCTATACCTCCACAACCGTCGTAATCCGGCTATCTCCCCTGCATCGCAGGGAACATTTCGTTGACGATGGTGATGGCGGCCGGGCCGACCAGGACGACAAAGATGGCGGGGAAGATGAAGATCACGAGTGGGAAGATCAATTTGACGGCTGTTTTGGCAGCTTTTTCTTCGGCAATCTGTCGGCGGCGGGTCCGCATCGAGTCGCTTTGCACGCGGAGTGCCTGGGCGATGCTGGACCCGAACTTGTCGGCCTGAATCAGGATGGCGGCCAGCGCCCGGACGTCTTCGACACCGGTGCGGAAGCCCAATTCCTGGAGCACTTCCACGCGGGAACGGCCCATTTGGAGCTGGAAGTTGCAGATGCCGAATTCTTCGGCGATGATGCGAAAGTTCTTCCGCATTTCTTCGCTGACTTTGCGCATGGCCTGGTCCAGGCCCAGACCGGCTTCGACGCACACGACCATCAGGTCCAGGGCATCGGGCAATCCGAGAAAGATCTGGTCTTTGCGGCTCTTTCTGATGAAGAACAAGACGACGTCGGGCAGGTAGAACATGCTGCCGGCGACGCCGACGACATAGATCAGCGCTTCGGTCGTCATTCCCTTGGCCAGCAGCGCGCCGCCCCCGCCCAGCACGAGCCCACCGATGAGGGCCACGAGTTTGATTCCCAGGTAGACGCTGGGCGCAGCTTCGCTGCGAAAGCCCGCCGTGACGAGCCGTGTTTTGAGTTTGCTGGCTTCGATTTCTGATTTGGGCGTCAGCGGTTTGGCCAGCGTGGGCGAGGCTTTTTCCAACAGTCTGGCCATCGCCTCCGATTTCTTGCCGGTTTTCGCATCCATTTCCAGATCGCGACGGCGACGGCGGGGGTCTTTGAATTCGTCGAGCCGCTGTTCGGTCCGCTGTCGGTCGGATGCGAACACATCGAGCAGCAGCCAGGCGCCGGCGGCGAATACGCCGAAAATCGCCAGGGGCACGAAACGTGAGATGTCGACCAAATCTGCGAAAATCATGGCAGGATCAGACCTTAATATTCACAATCTTTCGTATCACGATAGCGCCCAATAACTGCATGATGATGGCACCGATCAGCATCTTTTTGCCCATGGGATCGGTAAACAGCAGCATGATGTAATCGGGGTTGAGCTTCCAAACGGTGGCGAACAGCAGGGGAGGCAGTCCCAGCAGCACCACGCCGGACAGACGGCCTTCGCCGGTCAGCGCCTGAACCTGTCCCCACAATGCGAAGCGTTCCCGGATCAGGTGCGAGATCTTGTCCAGAATTTCCGCCAGATCGCCACCGGTCTGCCGTTGGAGGATGACTGCGGTGGCGAAGAATTTCAGGTCCAGGTTGGGAATGCGGTGAGTCATCGACTGCAGGGCTTCCTCCAGCGGCACGCCCAGGTTTTGTTCTTCGAACACGCGGCCGAATTCCGTCGCGATCGGATCGGACATCTCGGAGGAAACGAGGCTGAATGCGGCGGCCAGGCTGTGGCCGGCACGCAATGCCCGTCCAATCAGTTCCAACGATTGGGGCAGTTGCGAGGCGAACAGTTTCATCCGGCGCTTGCGGCGGATCAGCAGCCATGCCAGCGGTAACAGACCGGCCAGGACGGCCAGCGGGGGTATCAATGCCGGATGGAGTCCGGCGAAGGCGAACGAAACGGCTCCGGCCCCGGCCAGCGCTGCCGACAGAACGACAAACTTGGCGGGACTGAGATTCGTGTCGGCCTGCTCGAAGATCTGGGAGAACGATCCCAGCTTCGAGAGCACTCCTTCCAGAATGCCTTTGCCTTCGTCTAGCGGTCCGGCCAGCACCAGTGCTTTTTGTCCGGCGGCCGCGGCGGAGGAACCGCCCTTGCTGGTCAGCAGTTCCAGTCGTTCTTCGAGTTCGCTATCGGCGTCGCCGCGGAGCATGAAGGCCACGGCGCCTACCAGTGAGGCGACCCCTACAAACGCGGCAGCAATGATGATCAAGGAAGTCATTTTCGTTTTCGCATAGTCGGTTACGGTTGCTAGTCACGGAGCATCACCCGTTCACGGAACGCGCTGGCCGGAAGGCGGACCCCCGCCGACTCCAAACGGTCCATGAACGTGGGTCGAATGCCGCTGGCGTGGAATGCGCCGATGGCCCGTCCGTTTTCGTTGATGCCTTCCTGTTGGAAGCGATAGATGTCCTGCATGACGATCGTTTCTTGTTCCATACCCACGATTTCCGTGATGTGGGTCACTTTGCGCGGTCCGCCCTGCAGTCGGTTGGCCTGAACAATGATGTCCACGGCGCTGGAGATCTGCTGGCGCATGGCCTTGATGGGCAGTTCGAAGCCGGCCATCATGATCATGGTTTCGATACGCGAAATGGCGTCCCGCGGCGTGTTGGCGTGGATGGTGGTCAGCGAGCCTTCATGACCGGTGTTCATGGCCTGCAGCATGTCCAGCGTCTCCGGACCTCGGCATTCGCCGATGATGATGCGTTCCGGACGCATACGCAGGGCGTTTCGCACCAGATCCGTTGCCGAGACGGAGCCTTTGCCTTCGATATTGGGCGGGCGGGTTTCCAGTCGGACGACGTGTTCCTGCTGCAACTGCAATTCGGCGGCGTCTTCAATCGTGACGATCCGGTCGTCGTTGGAGATGAAACTGGACAGCGTGTTCAGCAGCGTGGTCTTACCGGAACCGGTGCCTCCTGAAATGATAATATTCAGCCGGGCCTTCATGGCCCCCTCCAACACCATCACCATTTCCGGCGTGATGCTCTTGTAATTGAGCAGGTCTTCCAGTTTGAGCGGATTCGCGCCGAAGCGGCGAATGGAAACGCTCGCGCCGTCCAGCGCCAGCGGAGGAATGATTGCGTTGACACGGGAACCGTCCGGCAATCGCGCGTCGACCATGGGGCAGGTTTCATCCACGCGCCGCCCGACCTTGGAAACGATGCGATCAATGATCTGCAGCAGATGTTTATTGTCGCGAAAAGTGCACGCCGACTTTTCCACCCGCCCGCCGCGTTCGACGTAGACCTGTCTCGGTCCGTTGATCAGAATATCGCTGATCGTCGGGTCCTTCAGCAGACTTTCCAGCGGACCCAATCCAAACGTTTCATCCAGAACTTCATCGATCAGCCGGTCCCGCTCGTTGCGATTCAGCAGCGTATCTTCGTTGTCGCACAGATGCTCCACGACCAGCCGGATTTCACGGCGCAGTACGTCGCCTTCCAGTTCACCCACTCGCGTGAGATCCAGCTTATCCACGAGCTTACCGTGGATGCGGCGTTTGAGGCTTTCGAATTCGAGTTCTTTCGACGCCGCGGGGGCGTCGGCCGGAGACAGCCTGCTCATCGTGCGTTGCGTTCCTTTTTCGGAATCCCGCCCGCGCCGACCGTTACCGGCGCTGGCTACCGTCCTCTCGTATCTGGGAAAGCATAGCTTAGAAAAGTCGAGGGGGAGGCAGGCAAGCGTTCGAAGGATCGCGGCGGTTCACGCGGGCCGGTATGCCGCGCACCCCGGTGTGTGCGGGACGCAAGGATGAAGCGGGTGAGGACGGCTGGACCGTCCGTTCGGTTACTGGCTCTTGGATCGCGCGGGCCATATATTATGGAGCCAGCGGTGACCCGTTGATGCCTGGCCGCTCTCGTCGGTGCCTGTCGCGGTCTCCTTGCCGGTCAAGGCATCGGCCAGCATGCCGATACTCTGCGTAATGGGCGCTTTGGGTGCCTGTTCGAGCAGCGGGACGCCGTTGTTGCGGACGTCGACCATCACGCGGTAGTCGTTGGGAAGTTGCCAGTAGATATCCGTGCCGATTGTCTCGCGAGCCTTCTTCAGGCTGATGTGGTTGTTGCTCAACCCCACGCGATTGACGATCACTTTTACTTTTTCCTTCAAGCCGTCAATTTCACCGAACGACATCATCAGCCGGACAACGTTGCGCAGGCACGGCAGGTCGAGCTGCGTCACGAGCAACACGTCGGTGGCCATTTCAAAGGCGGCCATATCGAGTTCGGAGTAGCCCTTGGAGGCGTCAATGATCATGTGCGTGAAGGTGGCCTTCAACAGCCCCAGCGCGCGCCGCAGATCGTCAGGCGTGATCAGCTTGGTGTCTTCCAGTTGAACCGGGCGCGGCAATAAGTACAGCCCGGACGAATGCTTGGTGAGCGACCTTTTCAGAAGCGTGAAATCAAGACGCCCGACGTTCTGGGCCACGTCCACGAGCGTGTAGTCGGGAATGGCGTCCAGGCACACGTCCGCATCGCCCAGACAGAGGTCGAGATCCACGAGCACGACCGAGTTGCGTTCCTCACTCGCCAGATCACACGCGAGATTGACCGCGACGCTCGTCGATCCCACGCCGCCCGTGGCCCCGGCCACGGCGATGACACGGGTTCCCGAGGACCGGACGTCACTGTCACCGTGCCGTTGCCGATTGATCCGCTCCAGCGCCGCGACGAGGTCCTGGATCTGTATCGGCTGGGTGAGAAATTCCTTAACTCCGGCCCGCATGGCCCGCAGAATCAGGTTGCCATCCGTGGATTGGCTGGCGACGAGGACACTACATTCCGGAGCGCTTTCGCGAAGTCGTTCGACAAGCTCCAACGCCCGCTCGGGATCCTTGTCGAGACCAATGAAACCGATGTCCGGATTGGTCTGTCGCACGACGTCGGTAAAAAATTCGTACCGTGAGCATTCCGCCTCCAACCACACCATGTCCATCCCCAGGAGCGTGGCCTTGAGCGACTCACGAGCCGTATCATTTGGATCGACGATGGCCAGTCGAAGCACGTTGCTCATGGTGCGAAGCGCGGGCACGAATGCGTGGTGTCAGACGTCGTCCGAGGATTGGCCTTGGCGGCTGAGCCGAGACCAGGGGACGTTGGACGCGTGCACGCACGGCGCGCATGTGTCAACGCAATTCTCCTTTTATCCTCTCCCAACTGTAGGTCACTATTCAACGTCGTATCCGAGAGGGCCGATCAAACCCAGCTCGTCCGGTTCCTGGCCGTAGTCGTCCTCGCCCTTCTCGGCCGCGTAAGGCGGGTCGTACGGATCGGACGGAGTATGCGTCGGTACGGCGGGTGTTCGCCGGCCCCGCCATGGCGGGGATTGGGCCGCCGATCGCCGCGCCGACGCGGCAGAATTCGTGACACCGTTGCCGTCGGCCGGAGCCGAATCCTGGGCCGGCACATCGATCGGTTCGGCCCCGTAAGGACCGCCCTCGCCGCGGCACTTGGCACAGCTTCCGTCCGTGCAGCAGCGGGGCACCTCGATGTAACCGCGGAAATACATTTCGCAGTCGGTGGGCGACGTCGTATCGATGCCCGGTCCACCCGGAGGCACCTCGTGCGGATCCAGGGCCGACGCGAACTCGGGCCGCACCAGGATCAGCAATTCGATTTCGTTGTTCTCCTCCGTCACGCGGCGGAAGCCCGCGCCGACCCAAGGCAAATCAGCCAGCACCGGGATGCCGCGGTTCTGTGCTTCAATACGGTTCTGGATCAAACCGGCCAGCGCGAGCGTCTGTCCCGCCTTCATCTCCACACCGGTATCGACTTCCCGTACGCGGAGACCCGGCACGGAGATTTCGTTGATGGTCACGCTCCGTGTATTATCGATTTCGCTGATCCGCGGACGAACTTCCAGCCGGATGTTGCCGTTGCCCAGCACGATGGGAACAAAGTCGACCTGCGTGCCAAACTTTTTGAACTCGATCGAGATCGTCCCCAGGCTTTGGGGCACGAGAATCGGGAACTCGCCGCCCACGTTGAACGACGCCGGACGACCGCTGACGGTCACCAACGTCGGTTCGGCCAGAATCTTCATCAGTTCGTACTGGCGAAGCGCTTCCAGAAATCCGAAAAACGCGGAACCATTGTCGAAGATGCTGAAACTGAGCGTCTCGCCGCCGCTGCTCGTCACCGAGCTGCTTGTGGACGATGCAATCAGTCCGCTAATACTCTGGACGATGTCGCCTCCGCCGCTGAAGTTGGCGAAATCGAAGCCCATCGTGCGGAGCTTGGTTCGCGAGACTTCCATCACCTTGACGTGCAGCAAAATCTGTTGGACTCCGCCCACCCGGATGTTGTTGATCACCTTGGGCGCGTAATCCTCGGCCAGCCTCGTGATACGGCTGACATAGTCGGGCCGATCGACAAAACCGGTCAAAACCAGGCTGTTGCTGTAACGGTACACGCGCACCGACGAGTGGGGAAACTGCATTTTGAGCGCCATTTCCAACTCGCGAACGTCTCCGTAAATGATGACGTCCACACTGTGGACCTGTCCGGTCTCGTCCCACAGGTTGACCTGCGTGACCCCCGCATCATTGGCGGAAATCTGGATCTGGTTGGGCGAGAGCGGAGTCAGCGTGAGCAACTCGGGGTTGTTCACCTGCGCGCGGGGGACCTTGTGATCGAGCGTCAAGATGCGACTGGTGTTGACCGTCAGCTCAACGCGCTCGTTGGCACCCTCGATCTTCTGGATGATGTCCTGAGCGGCGAGGGGGCTGACCGTGGCCAGAAACCAGGCCTGAGCCATCGCGAGGGAAAGACAAATGGGGCGGCAGAAGGCGATCGAAGACCGCCCAGGGAGGTTCCTGCACATCCGTGTACTTCCTTATTGGTTGTCCGTAACTTAGGAGATTAAAAGGCAGCACGCCGTCCAGCCCGATGGGCCAGGACGCCGGACCGCGCCATGCCTCCAGGACGCGGATCCGTGTGCTGACTTCAAGACGGCATCAGCGCGGACTTCCGGCCACGCTTGTTCTGGGTCAATCGCTTTCCGCGTCATCCTCCTCGGGCGAAAAGGAAAGAGGCGCATCATCATCGAGAATGCCGAGGTCGTCGTCGTCTGATAATGGCAGATCGTGCGACGTCTCCCGCGGCTCGGCCGAAGATGTTCGTTGCCGGTTCCGAGGCGCAAAATCCGGAATGGTCCGTGCGGGGTCCGTCGGGCTAAGCGTGCCCTGACCATCGGCGCTTACCTGAACTTCGCGGACGTCGCTGCCTTCCAGAATCAGAATGGTCCACGGCGTGTCAGCCGCCGCCACCTGGGAACCGTCCAATGCAGACGGCCCGCTGCCGGCGGTGCTCCGCATCGCCTGCAGGAACGTCAGAAGACCGGTGGCCTTCCGAGCGATCGCGCCGACGGCTCCGCGTTCCCGATCCGGATCCCCGGCGCTCGACTCCAGCAAGTCTTCCAGGCTTGAAGGCGCGCTCGTTACCGTGGAACTGTCATCGGGATTCCGTATCGTCAAGTTGATTTCGCCGACGCGCGACGCCAACATCAGTTTGTCCGCCTGTTCGGGCGTGACCACCAGGGATACGGTTCGGGCGGGCGAACTATCGTCGTCGTCCGAGGCCCGCCGAAACTCCTGGTCCACGGCAAACACGCGGATCTGCTTCAGTATCGTCTTGGTAAACGTCTTCATGATGCCACTGCGCTGGTCGCGCTTGGCGTACAACTGAACGTCGACGCGGTCCCCCGGGCGCAGCAGTCCGGCGGCACCGGTTTGAACGCTCACGCGCACGGACACCACGCGGTAACCCGGAGGCACCTGCTGCGCGGGATGATCGTGGGCGTCGGCCGAAATGAGTTTTGCCTCCAGGATCGGTTCGCCCTTGTAGATCTTTGTTCGCGGACGGCGGCCCTTGATCCTCTCCAGCTTTCGGATCGCGCCGGCCGGCACTTTGTCGCTCGGCCAATCCTCCAGGTTCAGCAGATCCTCGGTCAGCGCGTCGCCGAGGTTGACGTCGACTTTGGCAATGTAAATTGCCTCGGTCTCCTGTTTGGTTTGCGGTCCGCCGCCTTTTCGATCAAGGACCTGGCTGATCCCGATCGAGGCCACAAGGCCGCAGCCCAACGCCAGCGTCAATAGCAAAAGAGACTTCGGACGCATCACACCCCCCTTAGGTGCCTCGAGCCGTCGTTGCCGGCCCGCGCGGCCGCCCGTCGAAAACGTGGCAGGCCAACGCGAGGTACCGTCAGTTATCGACCGTTTCGCGGCGCATCGTTGTGTTGGCTGTCATCTGATAGCTATCCAGAAACATTGGCGACGGAAGCCAACTTACTTGATCAAAAGGAATGGTGACCGTAACAGTCATCGATTCGGCAAAATCCGGGGCAACGGGAGGATTGGTCGCCACCGATACACCCGCACCGGCAATGCCCGCTCCGGCCAGGTAGCTGTCGACCGCTGTCTGCACGTCGGACGTCGAAATGCCGTCCAATACCGCCAATCGAGCGCCTTCGCGCGAGCCATTGGTCAATATCTGCTGAACCATGATCATCCGACCATACTCGATCATCCCGAAAACCAGCAGAAAGAATAACGGAGCCACGACTGCGAATTCGACCACAGCCGCGCCTCGTCGGTTCTTTCGGCAGGACCGGCAAACTTTCTCCAGCTTAAACCGCCCAGAGCTCCGTCTTCCACGCGGCTGTCCAATAGCCGCCGGCGGAGAATTACTCGGTTCGCTAAGGGCATTCTGTTGGTGCAAGCTCATAGCAGCATCCCCGTCCAGGCGAAGTAGGCAATCGTCCCGATGGCAATCGGAATGCCATAGGGCAATAACAACATCGAGCTCTTGCGGTCCGCCGCGATCGCCGCCAGCTTTTCCGGATCGCGGACAGTAAAGATCTCGTCCAGAATCATCCAAAACTGCCCCACATGTTTGGACCAGCCGCGCCGCATCAGCACCATCACGACCGCCAATGCCGCACCGACCACGGCCGACAGGCAAAACGCGTACAGCGTCACTGACGGCCACAACCAGGCGCCCACGCCTGCCAGCAGCTTGACGTCTCCGGCGCCCATGCCGCCAATGGCGTAGGCCGGCAACAACAGGCCCAGACCCACCACCGTGCCCACCAAGCTCCACACCAGCCCTTCCCAGCCGAAGACCCACGTGCTGTACGCCCAGCCACTGAGGATCATCGGGAAGGTAATCCAGTTGGGCACCTTCAGTTTCCAGCCGTCAATCACGGCAGCGATGACCAGCGTCCCACTGACCAGCCAGATTGGCCAGCGTTCGTCCCAGAGGCCGCCCAGTTGCTGAATCATGTCCATGGCTCGTCGTTCTCCCCCCGGTCAATTGAACTCTTCATGCATCCCCCCGGTGACGCAGCGGGGACGCCATTCAGCCGCGAGGCAACAACAGCAGACGCAAAAACGCCGCTACTGCGAACACGAAATAGCAGCCCATCTCCAGTCCGCACGCAATGGTTTCGGATGGGATCAAGGGCAACATGGCTTTGCTCGTGTTTCGGTCGGTTTGCCCGCGACGCGCATCAAGTGGCCCGGTGCCCACCCCGGGGGCACCGGTGCCACTCGATAGGTTCCGAAATGAGGCGAGCCAGGTCCCCGAGTCGGGAAACCTGGCTTGCCTCCGCTGTTCCAGGTTCAGCCTACGGGGTCAGGCTGGATCGGATCGTCTCGAATGTCGCATTGGCGTTGGTGCCGATACCGCCGATGGCGGCGAGGCACACGACGACAATCAGGGCCAGCATGACGGCATACTCAACCGCCGTGGGGCCATCTTCGGAAGCGAGGAACCGGTGCAGTTTCTTGGCAAAATTCTTCATAACGTCCTCCATCTCTCAGCATGCCTTCGATCGCAGAAAGAGCGATCCGAAATCAAGGCACGGCACGAAGTGAAAACCCTGAAACCGTTCGTCGTTCGGCCATGCCCCAGAACAAGGCCGGCCGGACGAGCCAAGACATCTCTAGGGCGACCGTGGCCACCCTCCGTTGCGGTCGGCGTGCTGTTCGACGCCGTCCACACTGAAAACCTATGCCACGATGAACCAAAGTCAAATTGAGAGCCTTAGGCAAAATGAAAAATTTAAGGAGATTTTCCCAAGTGGCGATCGGGCAAGCTGTTACCGGCCGTTTCGCTCAGGTTGGCCCTTGCCGTGGTGCGGGTTGTTCGGGTGAGACGCCATACGCCGTGGCGGCCAGCCGGGGGCGTTCACGAAATACTTTCCGTCGGGCGGGCGGCGGCCGCCGGCGATGCGCCGCCGGCCGTCCGCGCCGCGCCGCGCGTCGGCGCGATGCCGAGGCTGCGGCCCACGCCCCACCAGATGGCCACCGTCATCACCGCCGATGCATAGCCGTCGATCGCATAGTGCCAGCCCAAGTGGAACGAGCCTAATTGGATCACGGCGGCAAATACCCCCAAGCCGATGCCCAGCCAGCGCCGACGGTGCCAGCCGGTCAGCGCCATCAGCACGCACATCGAAACGTGCATGCTGGGCATAGCCGAAATCCCCTTCACTACCGACGCGTCGCTCGATTGGGCGATCCTGTCGGCCGTCGCCCGACCGTCGCCCGCGGCGTGCGCTTGCCGCTCGTAGTAGTCCCACAGTTGCTGCTGGATCTGGAGCGCCCAGACGGGGCTGGCCGCCTGCGCTTCGTGCAGGTACTGCATCAGCGAGGCGTACGGATCGTTTGAGTTCCCGGTGACACGGGCGTAGTAACACGGTCCGGCCGACGAAAACAACGACGCCGCCACCAGCCCGATCACGATCCAGCACAGGCCGAACGTGACAAAAAACTGACGTCGCCGTGCGGAATACGCCAGCCAGCCCTGCCAGAAGAAGAATCCCGCCAGCACAAAGGCCCACAGGTTGTAGCAGACATTGATCGCCGTCGTCACCGGCGGGCTGGCCAACGGCTGGAACCATTGCCAGGGATGCTGTCCACCGTGCAGCATCCGATCGAACCGCATGAACGTTGCGTCCCATGCAAACGGCGCCCACTGCGGAATGGCTGCCTTGAGATTGATGAAAACGGTTCCCAGCACGCGCATGTAGACCACGACGATCAAAAAGCCGGCGATCCTCTCTCGCGTAAGAACTTCGTACCGCAGATCACGAAGCAGCCACACAAACAGGGGCTCGCCGCGGGGGGCCCGCCACATGCCGGCCACCAGGTAGCCGACCCAGAGCGTGACAAGGCACACCCACAGAATCGAAGCAAAAGCCCGGCTGTAGAGCGCGAAACTGAAGATTCCGACGTCGCTCAGCAGCAAGTCCACGACAAATGCCGCCGCCAGGAAAGCGAGCATCACTCGGACGACGGGCCGGTGCTCGTCGACGATGGCCGTCCAGCGATCCGTGGATGTCGTGGCAGGCGGTGGCACGGCAGGCATTTCTGGCACGGAAAGATTCGCGGATGCAGCGCCGCCAGGTGCCGGTTCCTGACGAAGCCGGTCTGGGGCTACCGTAGCGTACGCCGTGTCGCGGCCCGCGGTCGGGCGGTTCGCGGGATACATCTATCTCGACCACCCAAACAACCGATTCCAACTTCCCCAATTTGTTTTTTCCGTAAATCCCCTCCAATACCGCCGGACAAGGTGCGGCTCACCATTATGTTGGACGCCCAACGACCCCCAGATGGGCGGTGCCTCCTCTGGACGATGGCGGTCCCGACAGGAATTGGAACACCGCAACCAATTGGACATCGACGACTTCGCGATCAGCCCCGGCTCCGCCGGGAAGTGCCCCGCCCAATTGCTGAGTCTTTCGTCTCCGCGCGGAGCTCGAAGCGCAGGCCAGGGAAAGGAAGCCCGATGCGCGAGCGAAGGAAATACTCGGGCTTCCCCGACAAAACGTGCTATCGAGGCAACGATTCAATGCACCACAGTCCTTCGTGCGTGCGAATCAACATCGTTCCGTCGGACGGAACGGGCGTGGAGTTGGTTGTCTCGTCCAGCTCGTTTCTGGCCAACAACTGGTATTGCGGACCTGCCTCGATGACAAACGTATCGCCCGACTGGTTCAGCACGTAGATGTTGCCGTCGGCCCACACCAGGGATCCCCAGGTGGCGTTGTTGCCCACCGAGCCGGCAAGGCGTTCTTTCCATATCGCCTCGCCGGAGCTCAAGTCGAGGCATTCCACGTGACCCCGCATGACGTTGGCGAAGATGTAGCCATTCCGCACGACTCCGGTTCCCAACCGTAACGCACTCGGCGTCGTGCGCCACAGACGGTGGGTGTCCGTCACATCGGCTTGTCCGCCCGGCTTGACCGCCAGGGACGGGCTGCGATACCCGCCCATCGCTACGAGCACTCCGTCGCCCCACATGCAAGAGGCATACACCAACGCGCCCAGGCCACGGCATGTCCATAACTCGGATCCCGTAGCGGGGTCCCTTGCGACGACTCGCTCCGGCAGCGGCACGATCAGCTCCTGGCGAATCCCCGCGTCGATGACCAGCGGCGTGCTCCACGAGCCACGGAGCAACTCCGCGCGCGGCGTGTCGGCCTCGGCGTTTTGATGATCGCCACCGCCCGATGCCACCACAGTATCTCCGCCTTCGGGCGGAGGCGGCGCATCGATGCGCCATACGGTTTCGCCCGTGAACTTATCCACAGCAATCAAAAACTCCCGATTGCCGGGCCCGAAGTTCAAGATGCACAAGCGGTCATGCAAGATCGGCGAGCTGCCGTGACCCCACATGTGCTGTTGGGGTCCGAGATCACGCCTCCAGACCTGATTGCCGTCGGTATCGAAACAGACCAGCCCGGCGGAACCAAACCAAGCGATCACTCGCTGGCCGTCCGTAACCGGCGACGGCGAACAATAGGGGTTGGCCTTGTGCGTCGGCTCCTTCTCGTCGTGGTCGATGGCGGCTCGCCAGAGCTGCCGGCCGCTTTGGTGGTCAAGACAGATTAGGGTGCGACGTGGACCTTCGGGCTGAGTGAGGAATATTTTGCCGTTCCAGGTGATGGGCGTTGAATTGCACGGTTCGGGTAGATCGACCTTCCAACGAACGTTCTTGTTGCGGCTCCACTGTACTGGAAGACCTTTCTCCTCGGATATTCCCGTGCCATGCGGACCCCGCCACGCGGGCCAGTTGTCTCCGTGGAGCGGAATAGCGCGGGCCAGTACGCAACCGGCCAGCAATAGAATGGCGATTCCTCGAGTTTGGCTTGCTCGTGCGGGCATCATTTCGCGCCTGATCTCCGGTACGCAAGTTCCGGCTACGCATCCGTACCTCGCTGTGCGAGGCAGTCGGCGAACGCATCGTACACATCCCGGGAAAACAGCACAAATCGCACCAGCGGAGGCTGGCCGTGCTGTGTCAAGAATTCAACCGCCGTATCGAGGGCAACGCGTGCCGCCTGCTCGATCGGGTAACGGTACGCTCCGGTGCTGAGTGCCGGCAGCGCGACGCTTTGGCATTGTCGATCGACGGCCAGCGAAAGGCAGTGCCGATAGGCTGCGGACAGTTGTTCGGCTTCTCCCGCGCGGCCCCCGCTCCATACAGGCCCGACGGCATGAATAACGTGCTGGCACGGCAGCTCTCCGGCGCCGCTGATCACGGCCGATCCCGAAGGACAGCCATCGGGATATTTGCGGCGCGTCTCCTCCATGATCGCCGGTCCGCCGGCGCGGTGGATCGCGCCGTCGACGCCACCGCCTCCGGCCAGGCGTGAGTTGGCCGCGTTGACGATCGCGTCCACCTGCTGTTTGGTGATATCGCCCGTCACCAATTCCAGCGAAGCATCACCTATTCGTATGTTCATTTCCAATCCGTGCTTTCGTTCTCGGATGGCCCTTCCAGCGCCACGCTGCTCGCTTCGCGCAACGCAGCCTCGACGTCCCTGCGGCTGAGGGCGTAAATCGCCGCTCCCACTGCCGCGACGGCGACGGTAATCAGACGGTAGGTCAGGGCGAGCACGAGCCCGCGGCCCTGTACGGCCGTGCGGCCGGCCAGAGACCATTGATAGAAGAATTCCAACGCGGTTTCCAGCGCCCCAAGCCCGGCCAGCGGCAGAGGCAGCACGCCGGCCAGCATACTCAAGGGCACGATCATGAAGTGCGTCCCGAGCGACACACTGGGGCCCGGCAGTCCCTGCGCGATGAAGTAAAATCCGGTCGACATGAACGCGTGCACGCCGAGGCTCAGCACGAACGCCAGTATCACGACGCCGTATTTTTTCCGATACACGATCGTGGCGTCCACGACGCGGAGGGAGATCTCGTGCGCGGCACGAGGCGCGGGCTCGCGGGCAATCATTCGCCGAAGTCGTTGGCCCATCATGGCGGTGGCCACCATGGCGGCGGTGCATAGCGCGGTTCCACTCAAGGCCGCCCACGCCATGATCGCAATGGGGCGAGGAGATTCGGGGCGGAGCGCGCCGGTCCATAGGACCCCAATGGAGGCCATGAAAAACAGCGCGTACAAACCGACCAGCCGGTCAACAACCACGCTGGCGACCGCTTCCGGGCGGTGACCGTGCTGTTCCCGGGCCAGAAAGACGGCCTTGAACAGATCGCCCCCCACGCTGCCCAGCGCGACGAAATTGAGCAGGTAGCCGAGAAAACCGAGTCGCAAGGCGTCAAGCATTGTGAAAGGCATACCCAGCGCGCGCACCAGATAGTACCAGCGCACCATGGTCAGCAGCACGCCCGTCAGCACACAAACGCCAGCGGTTCCCAGGCACGTCCAGTTCTTGCTGCCACCGCGCAATTCCGCAAAGGCGTCATTCTGTCTGGCCTGGCTGACCAGGTATGCCAAAAGCGCGGCGGAAACGCATAGTTTAACTCCGGTGATGGATGCCGTTTTCAAACGATGGGAAACCATACACTGCGCACCAACGCTGGCAGGAGTCGACGACGGCGGCCGAAGGAACAGGCAACGCACGTTGCGCGTCAGGCGCGTCGCGTTGGCAGTGGCCGGTCGGGCCGCACCGGCGGGCTGGATCGCGTATCGGCGCCAAGCTGGCGTGCCCGATTCGCCGCTATGCATACTTTGGCCGTTGACATCGTGCAACCCCAGTGATAGGCTCAGCAATCCTGGTCACCGCGCGTACGGCTCCATTTCCGCACGCACATTTCGGGGGATTAGCTCAGTTGGGAGAGCGTCTGGCTGGCAGCCAGAAGGTCAGGGGTTCGAGTCCCCTATCCTCCATCCCGGCATGGTGCACCGAATCGCACGATGCCGCAAACCCCTGCAAAACAGGGGTTTTTTGTGCGCGCTCCCTGACGTGTGCGAGTCCGTGCGACCGCTTGCGTGCGCTTGCTGCACCGGATTTTGCAGCGCGCGGGCAAAGTGGTCTTCGGTCACACTTAGGTAGTGGCGCTGTGCAATCTGGACACTGTTGCCGATCCATTCACATACGACATGGGACGGGAAGCTTTCGTTCAGTTCCGTCTCGCGCGAAGCACGCATGTTGTGCCACGGACGCGGCCATGGCTCCAGCCCAGCCCGTCGGATGATCCGCAGCAGCTGTGTTCGCAGGTTGCTGTTCTGCCATCCGGTGTCCGTCTTCTCGGCCAAGTGCCGGTAACGCGTGATGACATACTTCGCTCCGTCTGGGGGCCAACTCGAACGCCTCGTCCAGGTATGGCCTTAACTCCGGGAACAGGGGGACCACGCGCGACGCTTTACCCTCGTGCTGGGCAGTCTTCGGAGAAGCTATCCGCAGTCGCCCGCTGTCCCAATCTACATCCGACCAGCAAAGACTCACACTCTCGCTGGGCGTACGCAGACCGCCGAATCGGGCCAAGGCTACAAGAAGCCGCCACTCCGCGTCTGGGCAGGCGTCAATGACTTTTTGCGTGTTTTCCAGAGTGATGAACCGCAGCCGACTTCGATTGGCGGTCCGGTTCGATTTCAGGTCCTGGAACGGGTTCGAGTCGATCAATCGCTGTTTGACCGCAAATCTTAGAAACTGCTTGGCGAACGCACATCTTTTCCCCACTGTCGCGGCGGCCAGCTACTGCTCCATGAGCCAGAACCGCCATCGTTCGGCATCGCCGGCAGTCAGATCGCGGAGTGGCTTGTGTTTTCCGAAGAACGCGAGCAGATTCCGGTGGGTGTTCTCCCACACGGCTTTGGTGGCGGGCTTCACATCGGTGCGTATCGAGAAATACTCATCGAGGAACGGGCCGAGTGTTACACGCTCCCGCATCGGCACGAGACCCACCCGAGCGAGTCGGTTGTACAGATCATCGCTGATCGTCGACAGCCAGCGGGCTGTATCGCCATCTACGGCGTGTCCAGAGTTCGCTGCAGCCAAGAACTGCTCGACGCGGAATTTCACCGCTTCGGCGTGTCGCTGGCTCATTTTGCCCAGACGGACGCTGCGTCGTCGACCGTCGGCGGCGACAAACTGAATGGTCCGCCGACCGTTCTTCTCGCGTGCGATGCTCGCCATCGTTCATTTCCTTTTCCTGGTTCTCGGTTCCCCAGGCGGCACAAGCCGCAGCCCGAGGCACTCGCAGATCAAATCAATGCTTTCGATCGACATCCCAGACTGGCCGTGTATGAAGCGCGACAGGTTCGACTGGGAGATTCCCGTTTGTTTGCAGATCTCGTAGCGCGTCACTCCGCTCCGCTCGATGGCGCGTCGCAAGTCATCGGAGAATCTGCGTCGTCGAGTTGCCATGGGTCAGAGAATACCTATTGGTGGTCGTTACGACAAGCATCGGACATCTGGTAGTCGTACTGGCCAGGTTGTAAGCCGTGCCACTACAAGGCGTGCACATGTTCGGTGTCGTTCACAATCCCGTCGCCTAGCCCAGAATCCGTCATCGTGCCTAACTCCCATACGTATTGGACCACAGCATGTCTTGCGACTTAGTGCGATTCCGTGCGACGGAGGCATCTAGCCGCCCGTTTGACGTCCTGTTGTTCCGCAACGACCCATGTGTCATCGATTTCTATCCGAGGGCGTCTCGGGCGATCGTCGCCGAGCCCTAGATCCTCGCCGCGCTGGGCCGCGTCCCGCAGCTGCTTGGCCAGCTTGATCAGCTCGTCGATGATCTCCTGCGTGCCGAGGGCGCGGTTCTGGTAGTTCCGCATCGCGCATCTCGGAGAGCTGTCTAAGCGATCGCCACGCTCTCCTGGCCTCTGTACTCAGCGCCCTGGGCGATCGCTCCTGGCGCTTCGACGCCCCGAATCTGGACAACGGACTGGCCACTGGCCAAAACTTCGTGAAGCGTTTTTCCCGGACCTTCGCGTCGTTCGGCCGCGTGCCGCAGCGACTTACCGGCGAGGAAACGGGCACTCCCGGCTGCTGGTACGGGTACCCTTGGCGCTCCTGACGCGCAACGAGGTCGCGTACATGGAACGAGCGCGGGCCATTTTTGGCACAACCGGGGTCCCGGTAGGAGGGGGCTGGGTGTGCAGTACACGCGTACGGGCGGGCGGCGTGACTGTTGGCAGGGGCGGCCGCCCCCGAATTGTCCGAAGGTCGGCTGGCGGCGGATCCCGGTGCGTGGCGCCCACCCGTCCCTCTGTACATCAAGTCCCCTCCCGCGGGATTGGTGCGGCATGGGCGAATGGTCCGGTCGCCGAAGATAAGAACGTCTCGGACGGGTAGAAGGACGCGGACTTTTCGTGGCAGCATGGCCCAGGGAGCCCGATTCTGTTCGTCCGTCTTCCCCTCGAGATAACGGGGCTCAGGGGTGTTCGGCTGGCTTCACCGGCCGACAAGCCCGGCGTAACAGCTACCGGCTCAATGGCGGTTGTGGTAGCATGGCGGGGTAGCATGGCATCAACAGTCCAGCCAAAACGGTGGGCGTGAAGATGCAGATCTCGAGGATGCGATACCTACTTTTCGCGCTGATCGCTCTCGCCACCTCGACCGAGTGGCTGCTCGCGACCAACATCTGGCTCTCAACTTCGGACGTCGGTTCCGCACTCGGTGAAGTGCCGTTTGTTGAATCCGACACCGGCCATCGCGATCAACGCATCCACGTCTGGGCCCGTCCGGATCCTGAGAAGACGCTGCGGTCTTGGTCATTGAACCTTCGTTCCACCAACGAAGGCGTGATTGAACTGACCGGTATCGAGGTTCTGAATCCTGTCCTTGCGGAACCGGGTCTCGCGGGCAAGCCAGTGGCACGGTACGAGCTTACCGGCGACGAAGACCAAATCGTCAATCCCAACCTGATCCAGGATCTTACCGGGTTCTCAGCTCTCAATGTCGATGTCCAAGGGGCCGGAATCGGCCCTGCCACAAAGCCAGTCGATCCGTTTTACGATCCAGTGAACGATGCCTGGTTGCTTGCCTCTGCAACGTACGACGTCGTTGGTCCCGGACAGACGGAATTGTTTCTACAGATCGGGTCCAATGGGATCGTGAACCAAAATGAAGAAACTGGCGACCAGTATGTGGTGTTCGGAGATGCCGGCGATCCAGCACTGAATGCCGAATCGCAAAAACACGGCGGCCACCGCAACATGGATAGCGCGACCGCAGATGCAGTGATTGTCGGATACGGTGATCCGGTCGTATCCCCTTTCTGGCATGAGGAGACAAAGATTACGCCTGATGAGCCATTCAAGAATTTCGGTCGATCGGTGGCCATGAACGACGACCGGATGATCGTCGGCGCCAGGGGCAGCGTACGCGTCTTGGAGCAGGCGGATTCCACGTGGGTTGAGACGGCGAGTCTCGAGACATCTGGCAGCGCTCTTGCGATCTCTGGAGATCACATCATCTTGGGAAATGACCTTTTTTCTCCTTCTCAAAGGAGTCCTCAAACCTACCCCGGGGCGGCATCCATTTTCGAGTACGATGGTTCGAATTGGAATGAAGTCGCGGCGCTAAGCCCCTCCGATGCGGGACCGTACGATCGGTTCGGGACGGCCGTGGGTGTTTCTGGGGACGCGGCCATCGTCGGCGCTTCCCATGTTGCCTACCCCTACCGTGTCGAGCCCGATTTGGGTTCGGCACACATCTTCGAACGTACGGATGCAACTTGGACGGAAGTGTCCCGTTTAGCTGCAAGTGATGGGCACCCGGGGGATCGATTCGGTGAGGCCGTAGCCATTGACGACGGACTGGCTGTCGTCGGTGCAAGTGGCCTGGGCACGTACGGTGAAGATGCGGGAACAGCGTACGTGTTTGAGAAGTCTGATTTGGAATGGACAGAAGTTGCCCGGCTTGTCCCCAGTGACCTGGCCGCAGGAGACGAGTTTGGAGAATCAGTGGCTTTGTCGGACGGTCGTATTGTTGTGGGCGCGGATCGACATGGTGAGAAAGGTAAGAATTCCGGAGCGGCCTATGTGTTTGAGCGGCTTGAGTCCGGCTGGACGCAGGTTGCGAAACTGACCGCCACGGACGGCGCTGCAGGGGATTTTTTTGGACGTGCGGTTGCCCTCTCCGGAGATCGAGTCCTTGTCAGTGCTTCCGGCAACGGCGCTGGCGCAGCCTATGTGTTTGAGCAGTCCGGCGCTGCTTGGCACGAAGTATCCAAGCTAAGTGTACATGATGCCGAGATGGGCGACTGGGTTGGCAGAGCTGTGGCGGTTTTGGGTGACGTTGTCGCTGTCGGCGCCCACGGAGATGACGACTCCCTGGGTTCCGTGCGAACGTTTGTGCCGCCCGAAGAACTCGCCTCTCAATTTGCCGTTCCCGAGCCCGGCGGGACCGCGCTTGTTGTTTGCGCTGTACTTTCGATCGGATGCTGGCAGGCCCGTATCCGTCGACGGCGAAATCAGTTTCTGATTTGGCATCGTTCAGATTAGTGAGCGACCATGACCAATCAGCCGCGGGGTGCTCGTCCCCGGTCCATCGTGGCTCGGTTGTTCGGCAAGGACCGGACGCTAGGGCGTGGCGGCTGGTTTTGGGGGCGGTTTATGAGCGGCAGCCCGCACGGCAATGGCGGATGGACCGTCAACTGATTGTCATGTAGCGGGCATTTTGTATACCGCTAACGCCCACGGTCTCAACATCTGGCTCTCAGAGACTGGCACCATTCCGCCCGGATCCGGTCTGGGAGAAGTTCCTGGACGGCGAGTCCGACTACATCGACATGCACGGAGTGCCGACGGAACTGCACAGCGACATTGATGGCGGCGGCATCTACGACTTCGATGACTTTGTGACGTTACTTATTGGGCCTCAACCCATCGGTAGCGGGCGGCCGAATAGTGTCAGGGCCTATATGGGGTCAGACCCGTTTTTCGTTTTTTTCTGGGTGTCGCGGGGGCGCCAGCTTGGCAACGAAAGACGGTAAGGCTGTCGGCCGAGACTTAGCTGCGCGACGGTCGGGACGATCGACCGAGTGTTACCTCGCGTCACACGGCGAGACCTCAGGCCCAGCGGTCATCGCGAGTGCGAACGTGGTACCAGTAAGACCGGAGAAGCATCCAACTGTTTCTGAACGCGACGCGTGCGTGCAGCCAGTTTCTGTTTCTGTCGCATCTTGGCGATCACTCGAAATCCCTCCCTGCCTTGTGGTATTGGGACGTTGATCCTTGACTTGAAAAGAGCTGCGTCCCCTTTGTTTTGTCTTGTTTGGTTGTTTGGTTTGTGCTTGAAGTGACCGTCCGCACGTTGGGCCGCGTAGTCGAGGTGGGAGCTACCAGCCGCCGCCGCCACCACCGCCGCCGCCGCCACCGGTGAAACCGCCCCCTCCGCCCCCACTGGAGCTTCCGGGGGCCGAGCTCGAAGACGAAACCGCTCCACCCAGCGCCGAACCCAGTCCGGCGGCGAACGCGCCGTGCGAGGCGGTGTTCCAGTCGCTGCCATGGTACCAGGTGGGCCGATACGTGCCGCGGCCGTCCTCGGCCTGTGCGGCCCCGGCCAAGACGTCCGCGAACTGTTCGGCCCACTCGTTCTCCACGTCCAGGGCCAGCGCGTAGGGAAGGTACTTTTCAAACAACTCGGGCGTCTTATCGGGTGGGTGGAGTCGTTGGAGGAATTCTCTCTCGGCGGTACCGAGGTACATGCGAAAGCCTTCGATGGCATCCATCACGCGGCGGCCCTCCACGGTCGGCTGTTTGATCAAGTGCCAGAATGCGACGTTCATCGTCACCAGGCCGACGATCAGGGGCAGCATCCAAATCGAAGTGTTGTAGATCAGAATGCCCATCACAACGACTTCGGCCACCAAGAACGGCGTGGCAAAGGCCGTCATGGCCAGGGCTCCTGCCAGCGACCCAAACCGCCCCTGCGTGGTGCGGCGCAACGCCAGCACGGACCGCCAGGTGCCCCAGACGTGGCCGGCCAGCAGAATACAAACGAGTGTCCAGATCGACAGCCAGAGGCACAAGAAACCGACGATCGGCAGCGAATCCCAACCGCAGCTCAACGCTGCGATCACCAGGGCTGCGGCCGAGAGGAGCCAGCCGGGTACGAGCCACCATCGGTTCCTCAAAAACAGCTTGCCGTTGTACTCCAACGCCAGCCGCTCGCCAAGTTTTTCAACGGCTTTGCGGATTTTGCGGTGGTTGGACTGCCGCAGCACGACGGACTTGGACCTCAGCAGTGATGAAGCGACGGCCCGTTCGCCGGCCGAGAGTCTGCCGGCCTTCTGTTGGCCGTTACGGCGCAACGTGAACTGGCCCTCGTCGTCCTGCTCGATCGTCAGATGGCCCTTGACCGCCATCGAGAGCACGGCGGCCGTAAAACATTTCTTGTCGTAGCCCATCTGCCGCAGGTAGCGCACGCAAGCCGGCGGCAGTTCCAACGGCGGATGGAACTGCGGATAGATGGGCTGACCGGGCGGGTCGCGGCCCACCGCCACCCACGCCACGGCATAATAGCCGGCCACGACGACCAGGCCGCCCAGCACGATCCACAGTGACAGGTTTGCCCGGAAATACAGTCGGCGCTTTTCCTTCGCCGTGGGCTCACGCACGTACCCCTTGGGGAAGCCGACAACGATGGTCAGCCCCTCCTGAGGTTCAAGCATCCGGGTTGTCGCGAACTCGATCGTGCCCGCGTCCGCGTTGACCGTGGCGGCGAGATCACGGCCCTTTGATCCCTGCTGCCCGGTGTAGCCCTCATAGCTCACGTCTCGAAGCGGCACGTCCGCTGGCAGGTGCACGGTAGCGCTGGCCTTGCCAATTGGAAAGGCCCAGCCGTTGCCGGTCACGTTCCAATACAGCTCGTCATGCTGTTCGAAATATCCAAGCTGGAAGTCCGTGGTGTACGTCAATTGGTAGTTGTACTGGCCATGGGGCAGCATAAAATCCTCGCGTCCCACATAAACACGCACACCGTTGCGCAACTTCTTGGTGTGGTATGGTTCGGGCTTGCCGTCGCGCAGCACGGAGACGACATGGAAGGGCACTTCGACCTGGGTGAAGTACTTCGACGCGTAGAGTGTGGGAAAATCGCGGTAGATGCCCCTCTTTATGCGCTGTCCGGCCGCAGTCACCTTGATCGTTTCGATCACGCGAAGTGAACTGTCTTCCTGCACAGTGATGTCGCCGTGGTAGGATGGAATCCGCTCGGACTGCGCCGCGGCCGGCGGCGGGCGGAGCGCCACCACGCCGAAGACGGCCAGCCAAAAGATGGCAGGCGGCAAACCGCGCGTGAGCGGGAACACAGATCGCATGTTGGCCGCCCGAGCTTTCACGTTTCTCTTGTGCGGATGCACTGCCGGAGCTGCGTCTTGCCGCAAGCATCGCGGCTTGGTACGCGTCCTTGAGTACCACGTCATCCGTGGGCCCTTGCTCATCGCTCAATCCTTCCCGCCGGGCGTGACATCGACTTTCGGCACGGCCGCCTCTTCGACTTTTTCCAGTTTGAAAAAATCAGCCGACTGGAATCCAAACATGCCGGCCACCAGGTTGGACGGTATCGAGTCGACGCGCGTGTTGTAGTCGCGGACCGTGCCGTTGTAGTAGCGTCGAGCTTTCTGCAGCTCATCTTCGATGCTGGCGAGCTGACGCTGGAGGTCGAGAAAATGAGTGTCGGCCTTCAAGTCGGGGTATTTTTCGACCACGGCCAGCAGGGTCTTGAGGGCCCCGGTTAGCAAATTCTCGTCGCGCTGCTTTTCGGCCACCGTCAGGTCGCCCACGGCCCGCGTTCGCAGCCGAGTCACTTCCTCCAGCACGTCCCGTTCGAAGGCGGCATAGCCTTTGACCGTGCTGACAAGATTAGGGATCAAGTTGTGTCGCCGTTTAAGCTGCACGTCGATGCCGCTGAACCCTTCGCGTACGAGAACCCGTCCGCGCACCAGACGGTTGTACAGAATGACAACGGCGAACACCAGCATGAGGAAACCCGCCAGCACTGCCGCCAGAGATGCCGCACCCGTCACGTTTGCACCTCGCGTCTTGAAATGTCCGAGAGTAATTCCGAGAGTAATAACGTGCGCTGCGAGCCTGCCGGCGCCGTTCCGTCACTTTGAACCGCGCCGAGTCCTGTCGCTGATCAGGCTCGCCTTGGACGTGCCGCCCTGATACAAATCGTACTTCGGTTCCGCGTACTTGGCGAAGAACTCCTCCAGCCGCCGTGCCAGTTGGCGTTGGATCGCCGCCTGGCGTGGCTGGCCGTAGAGATTGAATTTTTCGTGAGGGTCCTTTTTCAGGTCGTACAGTTCGAAAGGGCCCTCCGGGCGATGCACATATTTGTATCGACCAGTGCGGATCGCGCGTACGAATTCCATCTCGTAGAAGACCTCGTTCTCCCAGGGAATGTTCCGGCCGGCCAGCATCGGTGAAAAATCACGGCCGGGCGAGGAGGGTTGGCCTTCGTGCTGCTCGTCGTCCAGCCCCAGATAGGAGACCACGGCGGGAAGAAAGTCGTAATTGCTCACCATGTAGTCCGAGCTGCGGCCAGCCGGAATTCTGCCTGTGTGGCGGAAGATCAGCGGGATGTGCATCATCCTGTCAAAAGCGCTCAGGGGCCGGGTATGGTCGCCCATGCCCCACAGCCCGTTCGTGCCACCCATCCAGCCCTGATCGGCGGCGAAGATCACGAGTGTGTTCCGGTCAAGACCCAATTCGTGAAGCGTGGCCATCACCTCGCCCACCCCGTCGTCCACGCCGCTGATCTCGGCTGCCACTCGCCGAATGGATACTGGATTGTTTAGGAATTGCCTGTTGTTGTGCAGCCACGGGTGCATGGCGTCGCGGCGGAACGAAAGCAACTGCTTGTTTTCGTAGTAAGCCCAGTGGCGGTTGCGAGCCGGATTCAACAACAGCCGGCCAAGACCGTACGGACCGTTATAGGCGAGAAACAAAAAGAACGGGCGATCCTTGTTCCGGCGGATAAAACGGACACCGTGCCTGGTCCATAAATCGGTGGAGTACGTTGGTTCGTCACGCACCTGGCCGTTCTCGATAATCGATATGTCATAGAATTCCGGTGTGCTGCCGCGCACCATCGTGATCCAGTAGGTGAATCCCTCGTGGGGCGTGCGGTTCGCACCCAGGTGCCATTTGCCGGTAAGCCCGCACACGTATCCATGTTTCGCCAGAATCTCCGGCAGCGTGCGAAACTCGGCCAACGTATTGTATGCCTCGGGCCCCATCATGTACTTTCCGTCCAGGAAACAGTGCACGCCGTGCTGCGAGGGGATCAAACCGGAAAGGAATGTGGCTCGCGTCGGAGAACACACCGCGTTGGAGGAGAATGCTCTGGTAAAAAGCATACCCTCGGCCGCCAAGGCATCGATATGGGGTGTGCGGATGTCGGGATTGCCATAGCAGCCCAGCGTCCACGCTCCTTGGTTGTCGGTGAGGATAAATACGATGTTGGGCTTGCGGTCCGTTCGCCCCCACGCGGTGTCGCATGCGGACACGGCCAGCAGCATGCCCAAAATGGCGCACAACATCACCGTAATACCTCCCTACCAAAGTTCGTTTTGACGACACCCTTGCGTGTGTCTTCCAACCCACTGGTTCTGGCATGCCGCGAGGACCCCGACTAATGCAACCGCCGTGCGAAGTGATTGTAACAGCCTTCGAGTAACGATGCGCTCGTTGGATTCCGGTTCGCGCTCGGATACACTGTTTGAAGTGAGCTGAAGCACGTCGTGTCCCGGGCACGAGTCACACGGGGCCGACGATTCACGCTTCCTAAGGATCCCTATGCATGATGGTATCGCGTCCGGACAGCGTTGCTTTGTCGGTGTTTCCATTGCTCATTTTCGGCACGATGGTCTGCACGGGAAATGTGACGACGGGACCTCGTCTGATCGACGAGAACCAGATATACGAGCTTCAACTCGAGTTCCATGAACGCGGATTTCTGCGTACCTTCATGGCTCATCAGCAAGATCGCATTCGCATGAAGCGCCTTTTTCCGACATTTGCCGCCCAGAAAGTCGTCCAGGCGTGGATGTTGGGCGGCAATTTCACGGCCTGGAAACTGTGGACAGGCATTCTGAATGCCTGGACGGCCATGCTCCTTTACGCGTTCTTGCGGCTGTGTCGCTTTGACGTCCTGGAGGCCACCTTATTCAGCCTGATCACGGTTCTGGGAGAACAGTCGATTGTGTGGTGGCGTCCCATTCAGGGCGAAGGTATCGGCATGTTCTTTCTTGCCGCGGCCCTGGTTTGTATGGCAATTCGAGCGCGGACCGGAAGGCTCCGTTATGAAATTGCCTTTTCGCTGTTTGCCACGCTCTCCATGCTGTCCAAGGAGAGCTTTATTCTTGC
>Ga0315534_1000536_pt1 | contig 26369 bp, 23 predicted proteins | sample SalMarSW160240MG_FD_203094 | JGI IMG/M metagenome (GOLD analysis project Ga0315534, IMG submission 203094) | Salt marsh sediment microbial communities from the Plum Island Ecosystem LTER, Massachusetts, United States - Salt Marsh Sediment SW1602-40 ...
TTGTGACCGGGGCTTTGCTTGGATTATCTGGCCTGATGATAATCTTCTGGCCGGAGCTGAAGGACTTTGCATTTGACAACCAGCGCACCGTCGGGTTGCTTATGGCTCTGGCTGGCTCGATCTCCGCTTCCCTTGGTAACATCACCTCGGCTCGCAACCAGCGCCACGGCCTGCCTGTGATCCAGGTCAATGCAATTGGAATGGCTTATGGGACTCTCTTAATGGTCCTTCTGGTGCTGCTGCGTGGTGCCCCGCTGCGGTTCGAGATTTCCAGCGGTTATATCCTCTCGCTGCTTTACCTGGCAGTCTTCGGATCTGTGATCGCCTTCGGTTCCTATCTGACGCTGCTCGGCCGCATCGGGCCTGGCAGGGCGGCGTATGTAACCGTCCTGTTCCCGGTGATCGCCCTGCTGCTCTCGACGCTGTTCGAGGGATTAGCCTGGACGGCAGCCGGAGGGTTGGGCGCGCTGCTGGTGCTGGCCGGGAACGTGCTTGTCCTTTGGCACCGGCGCACTTCCTGAACGTCGGATCGTTGCCAAGGAATATGACAAATCATCATGCCTAGTGGACTACATCCGGAGATGCGCCGGGATATGCTTTTTCCCCCCAGGATACTTGTGTCGGCATGTAGAATAGGGTCGATAAAATAGCTGGAGGGTGGAAGCATGCGGATCGCGGTATTCACGAATGCTTATAAGCCGGCGATCAGCGGCGTGGTGACATCGATCTCGCTCTTCCGCCAAGGGCTGCACGCTGCCGGGCATGTAACGCATATCTTTGCCCCGGATTATGAGGACTACCAGGATGAAGAACCCTACGTCTTCCGCTTGCCGGCGCTCGACCTGAGCGAGCAGCTGAACGTATCGCTCGTCCTGCCGCTGAGAAACCTGGTTGAACTCACGCTGCGCGGCATCCAACCTGCCCTGATCCACAGCCAGCACCCGGTCTGGATGGGTGATCTGGCTGCCACTTGCGCGCGTGCGCTCGGCATTCCCCTCATCTTCACCTTCCATACCCAATACGAGCAGTATGCACAGCACTACAGCCCCATCGCTGGCAAGCTGGCTGGGCATTTGACAGAGGAGCGGGTGCGCCGCTACTTGAAGCAGTGCAGCCATATCATCGCCCCCACGGAAACCATTCGCACGATGATCGCCTCCACTTTCGGGGTGGGCGAACGGGTGACCGTGATCCCCACCCCGGTCGACCTGGCTCGCTTTCAGACGGCTGGACCCGGCCAGGTGCGATCACAGCTCAAGCTGGAGGGGGAGGAGATGCTGCTCTACGTTGGGCGGATTGCGGAGGAGAAGGGGTTGGACATGCTCCTGTCAGCCTTCGCCGTGGTCCATGCCCAGCGGCCGCAGACACACCTGGTCCTGGTAGGGAGTGGTCCCTACGAAACCGAGGCGATGGAGCTTGTACACCAGCTGGGGTTACACGATTCAACAACCTTCGTCGGGGCGGTTCCGCATGCTGAGATCGCACCCTACTACGCTGCCGCTGACCTGTTTGTATTCAGCTCGACGACCGAGACTCAGGGTCTTGTGCTTCTCGAAGCACTTGCGGCCGGGACACCGGTTGTCGCCGTTAAGGCCCCGGGGGCGGTGGATGTGATCGAGAGCGGCGGGGGCCGGTTGACGGAGGCTGACGAGGACGATCTGGCGCAGGGCATCGTGCAGGTCCTGGGTCAGGATGGTGAGCTTGAACGCCTGGCCCTGGAAGGGGCGCGGGTTGTTGAGCGATACTCGATCTCCGCTGCAACGGAACGCATGCTCGCAGTCTATGAGCAGGTGAGCACTGCCCCGGCATACCCCATGTAGTGCATGCAGCTTCTTTTGCTTGTCACCAGGGCTTGACAGGATGGACTCTGGAGGCTTAGCATCGCGGCATCCTAAACCCCGAAAGCAGGATCTTTTGTCACCCCTCCTATTACACGGAAATCCGGGCAGGGTCTTTATCGCCCTCATCCCCGACTGCAAGTTTACATAGTCCCCGGAAGCTCGCACCTCAGCCGCCTTCGGGAGAATCTGAAACCGGAGGTGCATCATGAACGCCTTCAATGTTGAGCAGGTCTTGTCCCGCTTGCGCGCCTCGCTCGAAGCGAATGATTTAAACCAGGCGGTCCAGACACTTGAACTCCTGCGAACACCGGACCAGGCGGAGATTTTCGAGGCGCTGCCCGAGAATGACCGGGTCGCGTTGCTGCCGCAGATGAACCCCGAACAGTCCGCTGACCTGTTGGAAGAACTCGAAGACCGCGATGCGGCCGGGTTGGTGCGCGCCCTCCCGAAGGACGCCGTAACGCGCATCGTCGATGCGATGGAACCGGATGAGGTCGCCGACCTGCTCGGTGAATTCGAGCCACGTGACGCTCAGGACCTGCTGACCCGCTTGGAGGATCCGGAGGAGATCCACCCGCTGCTGCTGCACCCGCAGGACAGCGCCGGTGGCTTGATGACCTCCCAGTTTCTCGCCCTCCGCCGCCGGATGACTGCGAGCGAGGCGCTCCTGGCTGTCCACGCCTGGAAACCGGATGATGATTCGCTTTTCTATTTGTTCGTGGTTGATAAGTCAGGCCATCTGATGGGTGAGGTGAGCCTGCGACAGTTGATCGTCGCCAATCCGCAGGAGCAGGTGATGGGGTTCATGAACCCGGATGTGATCTCGGTCCGGGTGGGCACAGATCAGGAGGAAGTGGCGCGCCTGATGACGCGCTACGACCTGCTCTACCTGCCGGTTGTAAATGGGGAGAACGTTCTGCTAGGCATGATTACCTTTGATGATGTGATCGACGTACTGGAGGATGAAGCGACCGAGGATATCCAGCGTATGGGTGGCGCTCTGCCCCTGGACGAGCCCTATTTGCGAACAAGCATCTTTGCGGTTACCCGCAAACGGATCGGATGGTTGATGCTGCTCTTTTTAACCGAGAGCCTAACGGGGACCGTGCTGCGGCATTTCCAGTCTGAGATCCAGGCCACCGTAGCCCTATCGTTTTTTATACCCCTACTGATCGGCACGGGTGGCAATGCTGGATCACAGACGACGAGCACCCTCATCCGGGCGCTAGCAGTGGGTGATATTTCGGTCGGTGATGCACTGCGCGCCGGGTGGCATGAGCTCAGGGTAGGCCTGATCCTGGGCATCGGCATGGGGGCGGTAGCATATGGGCGGGCCTTGATGTGGGGGTCATCGCCGGCTCTGGCGATCACCATCGCGCTGGCGATCGGGGTTATTGTTTTATGGGCGAACGCGCTCGGTGCGCTCCTGCCGCTGCTTGCCTCGCGGCTGCGGATCGATCCAACCGTCGTCTCCGGGCCGGTGATGAGCACACTGGTCGATGCTACGGGGTTGTTTATCTACTTCACCATGGCGCAGGTTATCCTGAAGATTTGACCCTGCTCAAGCAGGATAGAGGCGAACGCCCAGCACGGGCTGGGCACGGGGTGGAACGAAATTCATGCTGAATAAATTTGGCGGAGGCAATCGTGTTTCTGTTTGGCAGCACGTAGCCAGCCTTGGACCGGCTCTAGGTTGTCCTCTGTTGAAGAACCAGGATGATGCTGGCTCCACCGGGAGCGCGGATATCCAGTGCTGGATCAGGGCTCGTGTCCGCTGCCTGGGTCCCGGTATTACTCAGGGAGCCGGCGTACGCATCCTGGTTCTCCTCTTCGATCGCCTCCGCCCGGTCGTTTGCTGTACCTGGCCCTCCGCCATTGAAGAACAAAACGACCGTCCTGCTGCAGGAACGCCTGCCAGCCACACGGTCGCAAGTATTGGTACCTCGCACGATTCGGTAGCAGGCTGTCCTGGCTGGGTATCCCAGCGGTAGACCCTATTGCTTTGCGTCGCCACCTTTCGGTGGTTTTGCCTTTTCGTCGAACAGGTTGCTCGATTGTCCTGGTGCTCGCGTTGGTCGCCAACGACCACCTTACAATATCCTAACAAATCTCGCCTGGGTTAAACCATCCCCCGTGTTTCCTACCCGTCACTCTTCAGTCCCTGCCCGGGGGGAATCGCGCCTGGATGCCGGGTCAAGCAGCGCTGCTGCAGCTGTATCGAGGTACCACAGCGGGCTTCCGGAGCGTGAGTTGACCGCGCTCGCCGGCAGCTCCGAACCGCTTCCCTCGAGGATGGCTTTGACAACCGGAGCTTTATCGCTGCCCTGCACCAAGAAGAGGATGTGCTCGGCTGCTCTCAGCGCAGGGTAGGTGAGGGTCATCCGCCACGATCCCAGTCGATCCACCCGGTTGGCCACGACCCATCGCCTGCGTTCCTCGAGCGCCCGGGTGCCTGGGAAGAGCGAGGCGGTGTGCCCATCGCCACCGAGTCCGAGCATGACCAGGTCGAAGGCGGGTTCCCCATTTTCCTGGACCCAGGTTCGAAGCAGGGACTCATACGCCTCTGCGCCTGCCTCGGGTGAGGTGCTGCAGTCCATGCGCTGAACATTTATTGCCGGCACAGGGACATGCGCTAGCAGCGCCTCGTGCGCCATACGGTAATTGCTGTCGGGATGGTCGGGGGGGACACAGCGTTCATCGCTCCAGAAGAAGTACACCCTCGACCAATCCGGCTGGTTTTGCATAAGACATATCCGTTCATAGGTCAGTCGCGGGGTGTTCCCGCCCGAGAGTGCGATCGCGAAGCGTCCTCTCCGGCGGATCGTATCTATGGCGAGTGAGCAAACAAATTCTGCTGCCGCCTGGGCGAGGGTTTGGGGGTTGTCGCTCACATGGATCATGGACATCGGGATAAACGCTCCTGGGCAAGCATCTTTCCAGGCAGATTGTAAACCAGGTGGAGCCAGTGATGTTGCTGTGTCAGGCCTCGACCACCCGCAACGCTTCGAGGCTATCCCGTTCTGCGATCGAGCGGACGGCTGGTAAGCAGGCAAGGGATGTGAGAATGGGTGCGGCGATCAGAGCGATGATCCCGCTGGGGAGGGTTGCTTCTAGGGTATTCCAGGCTGCCTCGGCGACCGGGAAGTCGGGAAAACCGAACATGTTTCCCCCGGCGATTAAGATATATATCAAGAGGACCCCTGCGCCTGTTAGCAGGCCCAGCAGTCCTCCCAACAGACCGTACAGTGCGCCTTCGAGGGTGATCACAACCCCGATTTGACGGCGTGTAGCTCCGATTGCGCGCAGTAACGAGAACTCGCGCGACCTTTCCCTCAGGCTTATCAGCATCATATTCAACGCACTGAGTGAGGCTAGCAGGATCGCAAGCAAAAGCATGCTGTTCATCAAGATCTGGGCGGATTTCATCCCTTCCCGCTGCATATCAGCCATGAGTGTAAGATCGATGATATGCAGCCCGCTGTCGCCAGACAAAGCTGCCTCAAGCGAGCTTCGAAGCAAGGGGAGTTGATCTGGCTGCTCGGGGAAGACAACGATTGAAACAGGCGCTCCCAGCTGCAGGCTGCCCGCTGCCATCGTGCTAACTATCGAGGCGCCAACATAGGTTGGACCAATCCCGGCCACCCGGCACTCCAGCGGTCCGCGCGGGGTGCTTATTGTGAGCGGGTCGTAGAGGTTGACATGGTTCTTCCCTGCGACGGAGGCAGTCAGCAGCAAGCCGCAACCCTCCTTCATAATCGGCAGCGCATGCTCCCAATCACCCTCGCTGAAGGAAAAATACAGATCGCCGGAGTTTTTAATATCTTCTGGATCCAGGATGAAAGAGAAGTACTGGTGGCCGAGGAAGGAGAGTTCGGGAATGATCGTGAAATACATCTCGACCACCGTTGCGCCAGCGCCCGCTGCGTGCTCGATGCTGGCGAGCGACGAGTCGAGTACGGTGAAACTCTTGAGATCCTCATAGCCCGCGAGCCCGGCTTCGATGTCGAGCGGGAATACCCCGACCGCGGGGCGTTCCAGCAAGCTCTGGGTGCTATTGCGGAAGAACAATTCTTCAAACCAGAAAACAAGAAAACCGTTAACGGCGACGATCATCGCCGTGCCAACGGCTAGCGTGACCACGGTCCGGGACACCCGCCCCCGCGCTCGGCCCAAGTTCTCAGCCGCCAGCCGGCCGCAGATCCCGAGCAGCTGGCTGAGGACCGGGCGCAGCAGTCGGGAAGCCAATCCTGCCAGTGCTGGCGTGGTCAGGAAAAGCACCACCACCCATAAAGCAATCGTGGCCACGTTGATCCGGTCTGACAAAGGTGGAAATAACCAACGGCTGGGCTTCCCGATGAAAATGAAAGCGCCAAGTCCCGCGATGATTAGTGCGGAACGAAGGAGTTGGTGCAGGTCATCCCGCACTGATGGGATTTCCTCCACCGAATAGCTGCTTGCCAGAGGCGATCTTTCCAGCGCGCGCCTGATCGGGAGCCAGCTTGCCAAGCATACAGCAGCCAGGCCAATGCCGGCCGAAAAAACGATGCGCTCGAGGGAAAGGGTGGGTTGAGCGAACCGATTAAACATCGGGCTGGTCTCTACCACCAGCCGGATCAGGAGTGCGTTAAGCGCGATGCCGCCCGGAATGCCTGCTACAACCCCGGCCACGCCTGTGCCAACGGTCTCTATCGCAAGCAGGCGAAGAAGTTGGGAACGCTGCATCCCCACCGCTCGCAGCCGGCTGATTTCATAGGCGCGTTCATGAACTGCCATCAGGTATACATTGAAGACAAGCAACCCGGCCGCAGCGCTGATGATCACACCGATCACGGTCAGGCCGACGTTCATTTGCTCGGTCATAAAGGAGGTCACGGCCTTGACCTCCTCGATTCGAGCGATTTCGGCTGTCGTCGCGCGGCTGAGCAGGTCGGAGGCGACCAGGACGGCAACCCCGCTGGCGATCGTCGATCCAGACAACAGGAACCGCGGCCAGTTGCGCTGGAGTTCCCTGCGGGCAAGCAGCAGCACGCTCATCCAGAGCGGTTCTCCGTGTTGCCTGCCTGCTCCAGAGTGGCTGCGGTATCGGCGATGTTCTTCAACGTGAGGGACGATCCAGAGAGCTCTTTCTCCACGCGGCCATCAAGCAGGAAGACCACCCGGTCGGCGAAGGATGCTGCATAGGGATCGTGCGTAACTACAAGCACCGTCTGGCCCTGCTCATCGCAGGCATGGCGCAGTATGCCTAGCAGGCGCTGACCCGAGCCCCGGTCCAGGTTGCCGGTCGGCTCATCAGCTAAGAGCAACTGCGGTTTACTGGCCAGTGCCCGGGCAATGGCGGTGCGCTGCTGTTCGCCACCGGAGAGTTGATCGGGACGATGGGCCTGGCGGGCTTCGAGATCGACGAGCACAAGCAGTTCACGCGCTCGTTCCATCGCTTCCGACGGCCGTACGCCATCCAGCAGTAAGGGCAGGGCGACATTTTCCGCCGCGCTAAGCGAGGGCAGCAGGTTGAAGAATTGGAAAACAAAGCCCAGTTTACGCCGGCGCAGCAGAGTGCACTCGTCGTCGCTCAATTCCGAGAGCGATTGCCCTTGGAGTGTAATGCGACCGGCGCTGGCCTGGTCGAGCGCCCCAAGCAAGTGGAGCAAGGTAGATTTCCCCGACCCAGAGGGGCCCATGATGGCGACGAACTCATTCTTCTCAACTTGAAAGTCCACGTCCTGCAAGGCATCCACGACCCATTCGCCAACATGGAATTGTTTACTCAAGCCTTCAGCTTCAAGGATGGCAATCATTTTGGTGCCTCCAAGCGAGTGTGGCCAATCTCGATCCCGACCGCATGGTCCCATGCTATTATCCTGTAGAAGCTCATCTCGGGGAAAGACGTACCCGAGTAGGGCATATTCCAGAGTAGAACCTGATGATTAGCAGGCTGCCATGAAGGGAGTCTCTGCTGGTATACGCCCTCTAGGTTCGTCTTACGTTTATATGAAGGGTGTACAATTCGACCAAGATGCCGCCGGGTACTCATCCCACTCCTGGCGTTCAGACCAGAGGAAGGCATCTCGTATCGGTCGGAGGAAATTGCATGCAGGCGATTGTAGCTGCACCTGACCCGGATGAGCGCGATCTGCTGGTCTACACCTTGCGCAAGGCTGGACTGGCTGTCGCCGCGAGCGGTGAATATAAACGGGTGCTCTCGAATTGGCCGGATCACGCTGCTGACGTCCTTGTACTGGCACTGGAGACAGCCGAAGAAGCGCTGAAGGTGGTGCAAGATGTGCGTGCGGCCACGCAGGTCCCGCTGGTGTTGGTGACAGAACCGATGCCAGAGGCCGATGCCTGTAAAATCCTTTACGCGGGCGGCGATCTCATCATCCACCGCCCGGTTTCACCCCTTCTCGTCGCCGCCCATGTTACAGCGATCTTGCGGCGTTCGAATGCCGTCCCTGTATTTGTGCTGCCCACCCTGGATCTGGGCCGCATATCCCTTGATCCATCAACTCGGACAGTCAAGGTCGAGGGGGGCGAGCCCAAGCGTCTGACCCAGTTGGAATTCAGGCTGCTATACGTTCTCATGAACCATCGTGGTCAGGTACTTCCGGGTGAAGTGATCGTCGAACGGGTATGGGGATACAGCGGAGAGGGCAACCGCGATCTGGTGCGTGGCCTCGTCAGCCGGCTGCGGCACAAGATCGAACCCGATCCTGAAAAGCCGATCTTCCTCGAGACCCTTTCCGGTGTGGGCTACCGCTTTAACGCCGAAGAAGAATAGCACCGAAAAACACCGTTGATTGGGTCGTCGCGCTCTCCCCAAGCCCAATGATACAATCTTGATCGCCCCAAGGCTGTTTTCACACACTTTTTCTACTCATTAGCCACATTAATTCCCCTTGCTCCTATTATGCTTCCACATGGTTTGATGCAATGAAACCTGTAGGAAGCGTATCTTGAACCAGGAGGTTGCCCTTGAAAAATGGAAGATGTCCCGAATGTGATGGCGAGGTCACCGTCGACACGCCGGTCACCTACGAGCAGCGCCTGAGTTGTGGTTATTGTGGTGCGCAGTTGGTGGTGATCAGCGTGGAGCCACTCGAGCTGGACTGGGCATTTATCGAACCGCTGCCAAAGCAGGGTTTTAGTGTTGACTGGGGTGTGGACTTACGTGATCGTGTCTAGATCACTGCCTTCCCTGGCAATGGCAACGAACAGGATCCGCTCAGGTAAGATAGTCGAGATAGCGGAAATCCGGAAAACAAGAGAAGTAAAACATACGGGGCCTATGCCCCACAACCAAGGAGAACATTCAACATGAAGTACTTTGAGAACACTGTTTCACATCGCAAGCCTCCCGGTACCGGGCTTCGACCAGCTCCCTGGCGTATCGCTGTGCTGGCGAACCTCAAGGATGAGTTCGAGTATGAACTCGACGATCCTCCCGACGCCGGCGCAGAGTTCGATCGCAGGGAGACGGTTGAAGCCATCGCCCAAGCCCTCGAACTCGACGGTCACTGGGTGCACATCTGCGCCGGTGATCAATCCCTGGTCGAAAGCCTGACCAACCTCCGTCCACATATTTGCTTCAACATCACAGAAGGCGTTCAGGGAGATGCGCGCGAGGCGCAGGCCCCGGCGTTGTGTGAACTGCTGGGGATCCCCTACACAGCCTCCCGTGTATTGACCAACGCTCTATCTCTCGATAAAACGCAGACCAAGCGCATCTGGCAATCCCATGGACTGCCTACCCCGGCCTTCCAGGAGTTCCGCACCGGCCGCGAGCCGCTGCAGAAAGACCTGCACTTCCCGCTTATTGCAAAACCTGCACGGGAAGGCACTGGCATGGGGATCGATGGCTCGGCCATCCTTAGCGATGAGCGTGCTCTACGCCAGCGTGTGAACTGGTTGATCAAGACCTATCATCAACCAGCCCTGGTGGAATCGTTTCTGCCCGGCCGGGAATTTACGGTAGGGTACATCGGCAACCTAGGATCGCCGCGCAACCGGCGCCGGCCATGGGTGTACAACGCGCAGGGCTATCACGTATTCCCGATCCTTGAGCTGGACAGCAGTAAAAGCGTGAGCCCGGGTATCTATGGCAACGCCGCAAAGGCGTACGACATCGGCGAACAAGGTGCTCCTGAGTACCTTTGTCCGGCCGCGATTCCACGCAATCTTGAACGCAAAATGGTCGATCTGTCGCTACGTGCCGCCGAAGCTGTGGGTGCACTCGATGTATCGCGCATCGATCTGAGGCTGGGGGCGGACGGCGAGCCGTACCTGCTTGAGATCAACACACTGCCTGGGCTGAATCCCTCGGTGAGCGATCTGTGCATCATGGCCGCCTCAGAAGGGATGAACTACGACGTCTTGATCAGCGAGATTCTGTACCTCGGTGCAGAGCGTTTCGGGCTGACCTTCGAGCAGATCGCCCGGCAGGATGTCTTCCGCTTCCCGAGCGTGCTCCGGGAACGGGCAAACACTGCCGCTCGGTCGGTGGTTGAACCGGTCATGCGCGCTGCCATGCGCAGAAATTTGTAATTGGTTTCCCTTTCGTATAGGTCTCAAGGAGAATGCATGTCCAGCAATCACTTCCCGTCACGCCGTGCGCCGCAGTTTACCAATATCCCGGATGAGCAATGGCTCAACTGGCGCTGGCAACTGAGCCATAGGCTGAACAGCGTCGACGAGATCGAGCAGGTGCTGCCGCTCACCGAGAGTGAGCGGCGGGCACTCCAGGCCACACACCTGTTCCGGGTCGATATCACGCCCTACTTCATCTCGCTCATCGACCCGGATGACCCGCATGATCCCATCCGCAGGCAAGTGATCCCGACCGACGCTGAGTTGGTTCCCTTCGATGGAATGCTGGTCGACTCGCTGTCGGAGGACGAGCACTCGCCGGTACCGGGATTGGTCCATCGCTACCCGGACCGGGTCCTGATGCTGGTCACGACCCAGTGCGCCTCGTACTGCCGCTACTGCACGCGCTCACGGATCGTGGGTGACCCGCATCAACAGTTCTCGCGCATGGACTACGAAAAGCAGCTTGATTACCTGCGACGGACGCCTCAGGTGCGGGATGTGCTGCTATCAGGCGGAGATCCGCTCACGATGCCTCCAGCAATGCTCGAGGATTTGCTGCGCCAACTGCGCGAGATCGAGCATATCGAGGTCATCCGCATTGGCACGCGGGTGCCGGTGTTCATGCCGATGCGGATCGATGAATCGCTAACCGAGATGCTGGCGCGCTATCACCCGCTGTGGATGAACATCCACGTCAACCACTCAAACGAGATCACGGCCGAGTTAGCCCAGGCCACGGACCGTCTCACGCGAGCCGGAATCCCGCTCGGCAACCAATCCGTGCTGTTGGCCGGTGTAAACGATTGTGTTGAGGTTCAGCGAAAACTGGTACATGACCTGGTGCGGATGCGCGTTCGGCCCTACTACCTGTACCAATGCGATCTTGTCGCAGGGGCCGGGCATTTCCGAACGCCGGTGGCGAAAGGGATTGAGATCATCGAAGGTTTGCGCGGACATACCTCCGGCTATGCGGTACCGACATTTGTTGTCGACGCTCCCGGCGGGGGAGGCAAGATCCCGCTCATGCCGAATTATCAACTGAGCGCCTCAGATCACCGCGTCGTCCTGCGCAACTATGAGGGTTTGATCACCTCCTACGAGGAGCCGCTGGAATACCAGCCTCACGATCCGCAGCACTGCCCGGCCTGTCGCTATGCCGGGGCGGAGAGGGGGCAAGAAGGCGTCAGCGCACTGCTGAGCGGGCACGGGTGTGTCATCAAACCGGAAGGGTTTGACACCACGCATGTGCGGGAGGCTGCGAGCTTGGCCCCCGTGGCTGTCGAGAGCGTTATCGGCGCCCCGCTTGGGCCGCTGAATCCAGCCGGGAATAACAATGGCAAGCATCGATCCACAAGCCAGGTCAGGCCAAAGGGCCAGGCCGATAGCTAGAACCGACGACGCAGTAATCCGGGAACATTTCCACCCATCTCAACGTCTGAGATGGGTGGTTCCATTATTAGCCTTGAAGCTCGAGCAATGAGTTCTGCCCGTGGCCGAATAAAATATGTGATAAATAATATGTATAATGTTTCAGATAATGCTTGCCGCTACGCCTTATTTATCAAGATGGCTTAAGAGCACTCTGCTGGGAATCATGCCTGTTAAACGGCGAGGTAGGGCACTATGAGCAATACCAAAATCATCATAATTTTGCTGAGCCTGATGGGCGCGGCTGTTCTTATAATCGGCATGATTGTTATTGCAAACGTCGGGCTGAACCAGATCGGGCCCAGCCTCCCCACGGAAACGGAAGTGACGCCAACTTTGCCCGTTGCGACAGCCAGCATTGCCGGTCTCATCTGGCACGACATGTGCGCGTCAAACCCGATCCAGCCCGGTGCTCCTGATGCCATGGGATGCACGACCGCACCCGATGGATCGGTGATCGCTAACGGCCTGTTTGAGGCCGGGGAGCCTGGTATCCCAGGCGTATATGTGAGCCTCGGAAGCGGGGCGTGCCCGGCGACCGGGGCTGCCGAGCTCATCAGCGACGCGACTGGCCGCTTCCGGTTCGAACGTCTTGAAGCTGGTACCTACTGCATATCGATCGATGCTGAGCGCAGCCAGAATAGTACGGTCCTGCAGCCTGGCAGGTGGTCATCACCCGTCGCCACCGCTCAGGTAATGACCACGATTTCGGTCGCCGACGGAGAGGCGAAAGAGGGCGTGGATTTCGGTTGGGATTTCCAGTTCCTGCCGGTTCTCCCGACAGTTACTTTCACCCCGACAGCTACCCCCACCATTACGCTAACACCCACCCCTACGTTAACGCCCTCGGCCACGACGCCGCCGATCCCCTGCGATTGGGCAGCCCTCGTCAAAGATGTAACCGTGCCGGATGGGACCATATTTAAACCGGATCAGGATTTCACAAAAACCTGGCGACTGAAAAATATCGGTTCATGTACCTGGACTAGGGGTTATTCCCTGGTCTTTGTCAGCGGGGACCGCATGACGGGCGACGAAGTCACACGGCTCAAGAGCAAGGTTACCCCTGGGCAAATGATCGATATCTCGATTGAGCTCACAGCGCCAATTCAACCCGGCAAGTCGACCGGCTACTGGGCGCTTCGTAATCAATCCGGCTTGAATTTTGGTACAGGACCCAATGCCGACGAACCGTTCTCGGTCATCGTGCGCGTGGATAAGCCGAAGCAAATCGTCTACGACCTGGCCGCGAGCTACTGCAGTGCTGTCTGGAAAAGCACAAACGGGATAACCTGCCCGACGGATTCCTACTCTGTCGATGGACTGATCCAGCGGCTGGATGCCCCCATATTGGAAGGGGGGCGTATTGAGAATGAAGCTGGGTTGTGGGTCATCCCGGAAGGCGTGAGTGGTGGCCGTATATCCGGCACGTATCCCGCCTTCACCGTCAAGTCTGGCGACCGCTTCCGCACCGTGGTGTCCTGTAGCAACGATTCACCGAACTGCGATGTGCAGTTCAAGCTTGAGTACCAGATCGGGGAGGGGGAAATCCTAACTCTCGGTAGGTGGGATGAAACTTATGATGGCAAGTACACCGCGGTTGATGTCGACCTCAGCCCCTTAGCAGGCAAAGATGTGAAGCTCATCCTCACTGTCCGGGCGAAAGACACGTTCGATCAGGACTCGGCGATCTGGCTGCATCCCTCGATTTGGCGCTGATCGTGTGCGTGATTTGACTCGACTTTCCCTGGCTCGACTGGGAAGGTCGAGTCTTGCTTGCGATTCTTTGAAGGAAGAATCAGGTTTTCTTCTCCTGATCCTATTGGGAGCAACCAGCGCGGCCGGCAGAGGCAAGAGCGAGTGCTGAGGCCAAGCAGGGCTGTCCACTCGAATTCTTATGCAAGCACTGAAGCGGGGATCTACAGGACAGGTAATCTTCAACCGCAGGCCATCTATGACGCTTTGATACGTCAGGACATCTTTTCGGCCAGGGCGCTCGCATCCCGCACACGTTTTTTGATCCGCAATCCAAGATAGATCAATCCCAGTGCGGCTGCCAAGCCGACCAGCCCCATACCGGCCGGGTTGTCGACTCGGCCAGGATCGGTTTCGGCGAGCAGCGCCAGCAAGATGAAGACGGTCAGCGCACCTCTGATCAGGGCCCACCGCCCGCGGTCATTACACGCGCCCTCCCCTGTCCCCCAGCGGAGCAAGCGGGTAATCCCTAGGGCGCTGCCAATCATGACCACGATTGTCAATATAGCGGGAAGACCGACCGCGGGCAGCACCCACCCGGAGAAAAACAAGCTTGCCATCCCCAGGAAACCAGCCAGGCCCAATTTAAAATTTCCCCACGGGGGAGCTGCGCGAGATTCAGCCCATGAGCTTGGCTGCGCCCGGGCGATCCGGTAGAGTGCGAGCACGGCCAGCGCGGAAAGTAGATAAGGAAGCAGGGGTGGGCGGTATGTGGTGAGCAGAGTAAAACCGAAGAGGACATCCACCATAAGCAGGATAGACACAACACGCAGGCTTTGTTTCCCGAGCCATGCCTGATCCCGTTGGCCGGGGTAGATCAGCTCGACCAGCAGGATCGGGATGGCGATGCTCACAATAGAGTGGTACAGGGTGAGCATGACGGCCCAAACCCAGTTCACGCCCACCCACCGCCCATACACCCCCAGTACTCCAAGGTCCATCCAGGCTGGGTCGAAAAAGGATTTCACCATTAACCCCTCCTTGATGATTCCGTAGGCGAGACCGAGGGTCAGGATTGTCGGCCAGCGCTTTCCCCAGCGCAGCGCCAGCTCGCGCACCAAGAGCGCTCCGCTCCCATAAATCGCAGAAAGAAGAAGCAGGCTGAAGGGCTTGAAGAATTCGACCGGGGGCGCTGAACCGGAGAGCAATTCTCCGATCGCTGGTGCAAGAAAGAAAAGAACGAGTGCAGGCGGGATCTTAGGATGGGTTTTTTCCATGGGGCTGCCTCACGCTGGTTTGGGTTCTATGCAGGAATACAGCGCCGTACCCGTGGATGTCGCACCCGTCGATCTGGGAGCGCTCAGTCTTCGCTCATAGGGAGTGTCCGGAAGAACTTTTCCAACCGCTCCAATCCGCGCCCGATGCGCTCCAGGCTGCTGGCGTACGAGAGCCGCAGATGTCCCTCGCCTCGATGCCCAAAGGCCGTGCCCGGGAGCAGTGCAACCCCAGCCTGCTCCAGGATGCGATCAGCAAGCTCGGAAACCGGCATGCCGTAGGCGCTGACATTCGGAAACGCGTAGAAAGCACCGCCCGGGACCTGGCAGTTGATACCGGGGATGGCATTCAACCCTTGCACGACGACATCTCTCCGCCGCCGGTAACGCTCAAGCATCTTCGCCATCGGGTCTTGGGGTCCTGCGAGCGCCGCCAACCCGGCATACTGCGTAAACTGGGCGGTCGAGCCCGTTGCGTGGGTGATTAGAAGTTCCACTCTGTGCGCCAGTTCGACCGGCATGATCCCGTACCCGAGCCGCCAGCCGGTCATAGCGAAGGTCTTCGAGAATCCGTCTACCAGGATTGTGCGCTCGTGCATCCCAGCCTGATCAAGGATGCTCGCCGGTCGGGATTGGCCGTAATACAACCGGCTGTAGATGTCATCCGTCATGACCCAGCATCCGCTGTCCCGGATCATCTCGGCCATCGCTTTCAGCACCTCTTGGCCGAGCACACCGCCGGTGGGATTTCCAGGTGAGTTGATTATGATCAGCCGGGTTCGATCGTGAAACAAACTCTGCAGTGAATCGAGGTCAGGATTGAAATCATCTTCTTCGACGAGTGGATACGAAACTGGGATGCCACCGGCTACGTGGATCATGGCCCTGTAGGAGGGGAAGCCGGGATCAGGAAATAAAACCTCATCCCCGGGTTCAACGACTGTCAGCGTCGGGAAGAAGAGGTTAGGTTTGGCGCCGGGCGTAACGAGCACCTGGTCGGCGGAGAAATTCATGCCCAGGCGTTGAGATGCATCCTGCGCGATTGCCTGGCGTAGAGCAAGCATTCCCGCCGGAGGTGTGTAGCGTGTATGCCCGGCCTCGATTGCCTCAATGCCTGCCGCACGGATGTGCTCATAGGTGTCGATATCTGGCTGCCCGATCTCGAAATGGATGATTTCACGCCCTTGGGCTTCAAGAGCTTGCGCTCGGGCTAGCATGTGATACGCCCCTTCCGCCCGCAATTCTGAAACTCGCTCTGCAAAATGCATGGATTCCTCCAGGCCGGTAGGGCCGCCTGGATTCTAAGCGGATTGCCGCGCTGGGACCACCCTTGGATAGGTTCCGTGCGGAAGGTAGAATGGCGCAATGGCGGAAAACGATCCCCAACCAGCACAGCGCATCATCGTTGCTCCCTTAAAGAAGGAGAAGATCCTGGCATACCTCGCGCTGACAGCCGGTCTATTGGCGATCGGTTTCTCTGCAATATTCATCCGCCGGGCGGAGGCATCGGGGACAGTGGCAAGCTTCTTCCGCATGGCGATCGGTTTGATCGTGCTCTCGATTCCCTTTTTCAGCAGGGGGCGGGCGATAAAGTCGCTGCCCTGGCACGAGCTTCGCTTTGCTCTGCTGGGAGGCTTGTTCTTCGCCATCGATCTATCTTTTTGGTCGAGCGGCGTCGTCCTGAGCGGCGCCACAAATCCCACGCTGCTTGCAAACACGGCCCCGCTGTGGGTTGGGTTGGGCGCCTTCTTTATCTTCCGGGAGCGCCTGCCAGCTGCGTTTTGGATGGGGCTATTCACGGCCATGCTTGGTGCGGCGTTGATCCTCGGCCTGGATGCTCTCCGTTCGTTCTCGCTTGGGCTTGGGACCTTCTACGGATTGCTGGCAGGTGTGTTCTATGGAGGTTATTTCCTGATCACACAACGCGGCCGGAAGGTTCTTGATGCGCTGGACTACTTCTGGGTATCATCCCTCGGCTCGGTTATGGTGCTGGCGATCATCAACCTGCTCTTCAGACAACCGCTCACCGGATATCCGCAAGCAACGTACCTCAATTTGATCGGGTTGGGCGTGATCAGCCAGGGTTTGGGCTGGTTCTTGATCAACTACGCGCAGGGTCACCTTCCGGCAACACTGGTTGCGCCAACCCTGCTGGGCCAGCCGGTTGTGACCGGGCTGCTCGCTGGACCAATGCTCGGTGAGCTACTCGAGCCGCTGCAGATCGTGGGCGGCGTGGTGGTCCTGCTGGGGGTGTTCTGGGTTCACCGCAGCCGCGCACGGCAACGGTAGCCGCTTTAGCCTCCGGAGATCAGCCTATCAGCAATCAATCGGTCAACCTTCCCCATCGGGTACTCTCCCAGACGGGCAAGTTCAGCCCACTGCAGCTCGCTGTGGTCGAGCGCCTGGATCTCTCCGGATAGGATCTTCGCCTCAAACGCATGCACGGTGATCCGGAAATGTGTATAGGCATGCTCATAGATGCCCAGGTTCGCACCCACATCAACGATAACCCCCAGCTCCTCTTCCAACTCACGCCGCAGACAGACCTCGGGTGTTTCGCCAGGTTCCTGCTTCCCGCCAGGAAATTCCCACAAACCTCCAAGTAGCTTTCCTTGTGGGCGGCGGCCCAGCAGGACCGCTCCTCGGCGGCGGAGCACGCCGGCCGATGCATGGAATCGAGGGGTGGATCTTCGCTGTGCACGTACCGGCCGGTCGGGCTGTGTGCCACGGGCGTTGGAAAGGCATTCCTGTGCAAGCGGGCATTCGCCGCAGCGTGGTGAACGCGGGCTGCAGACCATGGCGCCGAGGTCCATCAGCGCCTGGTTGAAGGACGCCGCCTGCCCCTCTGGCATTTGTAGTGCGCCCCAGGCTTGCATCCTGTCCTGTGCCTGGCGGGTGGCGATATCGTCCTCGAGATCGAGCAAGCGAGCGATCACACGTCGTAAGTTGCCGTCGAGCGCAAGATGTGGACGGTCGAAGGCGAGCGCGGCGATGGCGGCTGCCGTGTAGACGCCGATACCGGGCAGTGATTCAAGCTCGTTCACCTTGGTCGGCATTTGGCCCGCGTAGCGCTGCATGATCAGCTGTGCGGTATGGTGCAGGTTGTGGGCACGGCGATAGTAGCCGAGGCCTTCCCACTCGCGCAGGACCTGCTCCAGATTGGCGCGCGCCAGGTCTGCCAGGGTTGGAAAGCGTGCCATCCAGCGCTGGTAGTAGGGGATAACTGTCTCCACGCGCGTCTGCTGGAGCATGATCTCCGCTACCCAGATCCGGTAGGGGTCACGCGTGCTGCGCCAAGGCAGTTGGCGAGCGTGTAGGCGATACCAATCAAGTAAGCGCACACCCGCAGTGGAGGACATACAGGGATTGTAACGGCTCGATCGAGTGACGAACAAGCTATAATCCCATCTTTACGGTCTGATTTCAGGAGATGGTTGCGATGCCAACCTATGATGAAGCACTAGAAGGCTATACTCGCAGTTTATTTGGCCAGGAAGATGAAATTATGCAGACCATACGAGCGCAGATTGCCGTTCGTGGTTTGCCCCAGATCACAGTCAAGCCCGAGGAGGGACGCTTTCTGCAGTTCATCACGGCTGCGGCCAGAGTCCGAAAGGCGCTTGAGATCGGGACGCTGGGCGGATATAGCGGTACGTGGATCACCCGCGGCCTTGCGCCTGGAGGGAGGCTGATCACGCTTGAGCGGGAGGAGGCGCATGCCGCTGTCGCACGTGAGCATTTCAAGCTGGCCGAAGTCGATGACAGGGTAACTGTCCTTGTGGGTGACGCGCACGACTTGCTTCCGGGATTGAGCATCGACGGGCCCTATGATTTGATCTTCATCGACGCCGAGAAAGAAGGTTACGGGCGTTACCTAGACTGGGCGCTCGACAACCTTGCGCTAGGTGGGCTGGTCGCCGGGCACAATGCCTTCTCGCACGGCGCCGTCGTGGATGCTGAGGATCAGTCCGAGCGCGCCGTTGTGCTGCGGAATTTCAACCAGAGGCTGGCGCAGGATACGCGCATGGTGAGCGTGATTTTCCCCTCCGGTGACGGAATCGCCATCGGATGCAAGGTGGCGTAAAGCAAGTCGGGATCAACGTCGTTTGGCAGCTCAAAACTTTCGACGTAGGGGCACGGCGGCGCCGTGCCCCTACTGCAGCCGGAGATAATTTTATTGTTGTAGGGCAGCCCGCAGCCGTGATCCTTCATACCAATACATGGCGGGGGAACTCGCCCCTAGATCATATGCTTGGGATGCATAGCGAACTTCGACTAGGACGGCACGCAGATTGCATTGATTTGAGATAGCCATTGTGCTTCAAAGCCCGAGCGGGAAGCCGCACTGCTTGCGGTGCAGGCCCGCACTGCTACAATGCCTGCGCTATAACTGCTCAGGCGCCGGAATCTTATACCTTTCTTACGTTGCCTTTCGGGCCGGCGGATATAATGGGATCTGAGGTAGGCGCTCCAATCGCGCCCACCAGGGAAGGTGTCTATGATGCGATTTGATCGCTTCACCGAGCGAGCCCAGGATGCCGCACAGCGTGCGGCGGAGATCATCCAGCGTTACGGCCATAATCAGATCGACACCGAGCATATCTTGCTGGCGTTGATCGAGCAGCCGCAGGGTGTCATCTCACAGATCCTTGAACGCTTGAACGTCGAAATCGATCGTCTGTCCGACCTGATCGACCAGCAACTGCGCAGCAGCCCCAAAGCCAACATCTACGGGGGAGGGGCCGGGCAGATCTTCATCACGCCGCGCGTCAAGCGCGTGGTCGATATGGCGAACGAAGAGGCCAACCGGCTTAATGATGAATACATCTCAACCGAGCATATCTTCCTCGCCATCCTATCGGAACGAAACACGGCCATCTCGCGTTTACTGAGCGAGGAAGGGATCACGAAGGAGCGCGTCTACGACGCGGTCAAAGAGATCCGCGGCGGTCAGCGCATTACCGACCGCAAGGCCGAGTCACGCTACCGCACGCTCGAAAAATACTCCCGCGATCTGACCACCCTCGCAAAGGAAGGCAAGCTGGACCCGGTCATCGGTCGTGATAATGAAATCCTGCGCGTGATCCAGATCCTCTCACGCCGGACCAAGAACAACCCGGTCTTGATTGGTGAGGCCGGTGTTGGGAAGACAGCCATTGTTGAAGGACTGGCGCAGAAGATCGCTCAGAACGATGTGCCCGAGATCCTGAGTGGAAAGCGGGTCGTCTCGCTTGATCTGGGTGCGATGATCGCCGGATCACGCTTCCGGGGTGAGTTCGAAGAGCGCCTCAAGGCTGCCATCGAAGAGATCCAGCGTGCCGAAGGCGAAGTGATCTTAATGATTGACGAGCTGCATACGGTTGTCGGTGCGGGCTCGGCCCAGGGCGCGATGGACGCTTCGAATATGCTCAAACCGGCCCTGGCGCGCGGCGAGCTGCAGTGCGTCGGCGCCACAACGCTGGATGAGTACCACAAGTACATCGAGAAGGATGCGGCGCTCGAACGCCGCTTCGCGCCGGTCTATGTCGAAGAACCTTCGGTCGATGAGACGATCGAGATGCTGCAGGGTCTGCGCGACCGTTATGAAGCACACCATAAGGTGCGTTTTTCCGACGCCGCCCTGGTGGCGGCAGCTCGTCTTGGACAAAGATATGTGACCGACCGGCATCTGCCGGATAAGGCGATCGATCTCATGGATGAAGCAGCCGCCAAGCTGCGCGTGGCACTCTACTCCTTGCCCCCCAGCCTGAAGGAACTTAAAGGTGAGGTTGACCGGCTTATGGCGGAGGAGGAACAGGCCGGCGTCGAGCGCGACTATGAACGCGCGGCCGAAATGAAGGCTCAACGCCTGCGGATCGAGAAGGAATTTCTCGAGCAGCGCGACACCTGGGAATCCGAGCACCAATTGGACGAGGTTGTGGATGAGAACGACATCGCCGAGGTCGTGGCACAGTGGACTGGCATCCCGGTCAGCCAGGTGATGGAGACCGAGGCCGAAAAGTTGCTACAAATGGAAGAGCGTCTGCATGACCGTATCGTCGGGCAGGAGGAGGGGATCCATGCGTTGGCGGATGCCATCCGTCGTGCCCGGGCTGGACTGAAAGACCCGCGCCGGCCGATCGGTTCCTTCATCTTCCTGGGTTCATCCGGCGTTGGCAAGACCGAGATGGCGAAGGCCCTGGCTGAGTACCTGTTCGATGACGAGGACGCACTGGTGCGGGTTGATATGAGCGAATACCGTGAGCAGCATACCGCCTCACGCTTGTTTGGTGCGCCTCCAGGGTATGTCGGCTATGAGGAAGGCGGCCAATTAACGGAAGCCGTACGGCGGCGCCCATACCGGGTCGTGCTCTTCGATGAGATTGAAAAAGCCCACCCTGAAGTGTGGAACTCACTGCTCCAGATTCTGGATGACGGCCGCCTGACCGACGGCCAGGGTCGCGTCGTCGATTTCCGTAACACGGTGCTGATCATGACATCCAATCTCGGGACAGAATTTGTCACCCGTTCTGGCACTTTGGGGTTCATGGTCTCTGATGAAACCGAAGTCCGCGAAGCGGAGGAAAAGATCGAGCGCGCCCTCAAGGATACCTTCCGGCCGGAGTTTCTCAACCGCGTGGACGAGGTGATCATCTTCTCCAAGTTGACCATGGAAGATATGGAGAAAATCGTTGACCTGCAGATGGATGAGGTGCGGGGCCGACTGGCCGAACACGGCTTGAGCGTTGACCTGACGGAGGGTGCGCGCGCATGGCTCGCCGACGAAGGTTATGATCCGGATTTCGGCGCACGTCCTCTCAAGCGTGCGCTCCAGCGGCATGTAGAAAGCCCGCTCTCTGTGAAGATTCTGCAGGGAGAGTTTGAAAACGGTGAGCACGTCCTTGTTGATTACAACGAGGATGAGGGGGTCGTCTTCCGACGGGCCGAAAATTCGGCCGCTGTGGAGATCGAGGAAGAAGTCTCCGCCTGAGCTAGAAGCACCGCCAAACCAGTCAATTCTTGGCGTAGGGGCGGGGTTACCCTGCCCCTACGCTATTAAACACCTCCGGGCAGGAGAAAAAGAACTCTATCTCAACTGGAGAAAATGCAGGGACGCACGGCCGTGCGCCCCTACGATGGCGCAGGAGGGGGATTCCTAATCGGATCGATACTTCGATCGTAGGGGCACGATATATCGTGCCTCCTGCGGCTTCCGTTCATAATCGAAATAGTTGTGATCAGGAGGCGGGCCGTTTTTGCTGCTGGGCGGCTTGCAGGAGTTCCGCTGCGCTCACCAGGTTGGGCTCACTCTCGCCGCCGAGCATCGAAGCCATCTCCACTATTCGGGCTTCAGCGCTCAGCCTGGAGACGACCGTGATCGTACGGCCGTCATGCACCTGTTTCTCAACCCGGTAATGTTGGTCACCGAACGCGGCCAGCTGCGGCAAATGCGTTATGCATAGCACCTGGTGGCTCTCAGTCAACCTCCACAGCTTGCGCCCCACGATCGCACCCACCCGCCCTCCGATTCCCTGGTCAATTTCGTCGAAGATCAAGGTTGGTGTCTGGTCGGCACGCGCAAGCACGCTTTTCATCCCGAGCATGAGGCGGGAGGTCTCGCCACCGGAGGCTATGCGCGCCAGCGGCTTCAAGCCTTCCCCTGGATTGGGCTCGACCAGGAATTCCACCTGATCCAGGCCAGAAGGGCCGAGGGCGACACGGCGATCTTCGATTCGTGCTCCTTGCGGATCGTCCTTCCACTGCAGGTCAAGGCCGAAGCGTGCACCGCCCATGCGCAGGTCTTCCAGCTCGGATTCGATTGCTACGCTTAAATGCACTCCAGCCTCGCGACGCAGCGCGGAGAGCTGTCGGCCGAGCTGGCTAAGTTTATCCAGCAGAAGCTGTTCCTCTTCTTGTAGCGACTGCAGACTCTCCCCGGCGTGCTCGATGCCCTCCAATTCCTTTTCAGCAGCCCGGGTTTGTTCGAGAATCTCTTCCAGGCTCTCACCATACTTACGCTTGAGCGAGGAGAGCAAGCTCAACCGCTCTTCAACTTCATCGAGTCGGTGCGGGTTGTATTCAACCTTTTCGCGGTAGGCGCGTACCTGTCGAGCCAGATCACTGACCTGATCCACAAGCCCCTGCCCGTTCTCAAAGTATGGCTGCATGCTGGGGTCGGTTTTGGCCAGTGCGCGCAGCGCTTCCACTGCCTGGCCCAGCGCATCTCCAGCGGAGATCTGCTGTCCATGACCCCCGGTCAGGCTGGCAAGTGCCTGCTCGCCGAGTTGGGCCAGTTGTTCTGCGTTAGCGAGGCGGGTGCGTTCCTCGCGCAGGACCTGATCCTCACCTGGCTGGATTTTAGCTCCCTGGACCTCATTGATCTGGAAGCGGAGGTAATCCGCGCGCCGTGCAGCGTCTTGCTCCTGCTTTTGCAGCTCGTGCAGGCTGCTGCGAACCTGGCGCAAAGCGTGGTAGGAGCTCTGATAGGTAGGAAGAAGATCACCGGTATGAGCGTAGCGATCGAGCAGGTCCAGATGTTCACGAACCCGGAGCAGGCTCAAGTGCTCGGATTGTCCGTGCACATCCACCAGCCACTGCCCCACTTCGGATAGCAGCGCAAGGCTCACGGTGCGGCCGTTGATGCGGCAGATATTACGACCCTCACGCCGGATCTCTCGACTGAGGATGATCTGGGTTTGGTCGTCGAGGAGTGCTTCACGTTCAAGGATCGCCGTTACCGGTTCCTTGATGGCTGCATCAAGCGTGTAGCTGCCCTCGATGATGGCCACGCTGGCTCCGCTGCGGATGGAGTTCGTGTCAGCCCGCCCGCCGAGCAGCAGCTCGACCGCATCGATGATGATCGATTTTCCGGCGCCTGTCTCGCCTGTGAACACGATGAACCCAGGCTCGAGATCGAGATCGAGGCTTTCAATAATTGCGAAGTCGCGAATACGCAGCTGGGTAAGCATAAGCCCGGCTTAGAGGCGGATCCCCTTCAATCGTGCGTAGAGGGCGCCAAGCATGAGCACTCCGTATGCAACCGGCCAGACAGCACTCAGCAGTGCAGACGGGATCCAGGACGTTCCAATGTCGGCGCTGTAGGCGACAAGTGGAAGATATATGCTGAGTCGTGTTCCCAGATATACCAGTACCCCGGCTACCCCTCCACCCACGGCCGCCCATGGCAGGCGCAAGCTGCGCCGGCGGCGGACGGCCCAACGGACAACCTCGGCAATCCCGCCGCCAATGACCGGGGCCACGAACAGTCCCCAGAAACCAAGGAAGTCGAGCACGGCCGTCGCCAGGCCTACGCAGACGAAGGATACGATCGCCGCCAGTGGTAGGTCGATCGGGATGGAGTTATCGAAGACTTTCTGCTGGCCTCTTACGCATTCCGGACAGCGGTAGCCTACCGGAGTCAGGATGGCACACTGCGTGCAAATGGGTTTCTCGCAGCGGTTGCAGCGCAGGGTTGTCTCTCGGCTCGGGTGCCGGTAGCAGGCAAGTGTCGGTTCAGTCATCGGGCTCTCCTGCGGATGGATTCTGGTCCATGCGTGAGGTCAGGTTGCGGTAGAAATAATCCGGCTCCTGGAAACGGACGAAGCGGACGACGTCTTCACTGGCGTGGACGACGACGGCGTCGCGATCCTCGAGGGATACAGGTTCCTGACCATCCATGCTCAAGGAAGCTTGATGATCGGTGCGTACGGTGATCCGGACCTGCGAGCCTTCATGCAGGACGATGGCACGATCGACGGATAGATGAGGAGCGACTGGCACGAGCAGGATGTTGCGCAGAACGGGCGGGAGGATCGGGCCACCCGCAGCGAGCGCATACGCCGTGGATCCAGTCGGCGTGGCGGCGATCAATGCATCGGCAACGTAGGTTGTCAGATGATGGCCATCGATCACGGCGGTTAGCCGGACAGGGCGCACCATCTCACCGCGCCCGATCACGCACTCATTAAGTACATCCCAGCGCCCCAGTGATTTTCCTGCGCGAACGTGTTCTGCGGTCAGCATCATCCGGGTTTCGAGCCAGAAGCGGCCCTCGAGCAGTTGGTCGAGCGCTGGTTGCCAGGCCTCACGCTGAATCTCGATTAAAAAGCCAAGCCCACCCAGGTTGATGCCCAGGATCGGCACATCCTCAGGTGCGCAGAGGTGCCCGGCCCGTAGCATCGTCCCATCCCCGCCGAGGGCGATCAGGACATCAACCTCCCCGGAACGAACATGCGCTCGCAGGCCTTCATCAAATAACGAACCCTGCAGGGTCGAAACCCCGCGCTGATCAAGGTAGGCGGCAACTGCGCCCGCAAGGTCCGCCCCGCGCGGCATGTTTGGATGAAGGGCAATTATGATCCGACGGGGTGGGGTCTGGGGGTCCATCATTCTCGGTATTATAAGCGCAGCTTTGTCCGCATGCCCGGTCTGTACAGCGATTGGTCACAGATTGCACTGTATCCGCAACCCGCACAGCGCTCGGGTGATTGATGAGAGCGGTCAACTGGCTGTCCGATCGTAGCGCGCATGCGCGTGATCGAGGTTCGCACTTCGCCTTCAAGACTTGGGGTGAACGGAATGCGGAATGCAGCGCCCTTATATGCCAGAATCCCGTAAGGAGGGCGGCGCCCGCTCTGCGACCAGGCCAGTGCCAGGTATGCGCCCAACTGCAGGATATGAGAGTCGTAGGGGGTAGAGGGAGCGTTCCCGGATTTTACTTCCACTGGAAGCAGGTCACGGCCTTTTCGCAGCAGGTAATCAGGCCTTCCACTCAAGCCCAGCGCAGCATCGAACATCGGCTTTTCGGGTGGTTCGAGGCCAGTCGTGTCCATGGCGATGATCCTGCCTGCAGGCAGCCCGGTGGAGCGCGAACCCCGTCGCGCCAGAAGGAGCAGCAGGATGCCCACCACCAGCAGCGCCAGTCCGGGGGTCGACATGGATCACAGTTGGCTGGCGGCGAACTGCAGCACGATCAGGACCATCCCTGCAATCATCACGCCCAGACCAAGTCTTTGGACGATAGCCCAGCGCCGGACTGTACGGACGTGTGCCCGGTGCACCTTCGAACCGGCCTCAAGCAACTGCGTGTTGGCTGATAACACCCCGTTGCGAGCATACCACCAGGCGCGCTCGCAGAACCGGAATTGCCCGATCTCGGAGGCTCGCAGCGTGCCGTCGTTCACGAATGCAGATCCCGCAGCTTGCCCTCCACCGACTCGAGCGCCTGCCTGAGTTCACGTCCCTGAAAGCTGGTCGTCAGGTCGCCGCGTGTGCGCTCTGTCACCCCGCGCACCATGTCTGTGATCCGCCGCAGATTATTGGTGAGGGCATCGGGAAAATCGATTGTCACCAGCAGCCCATAGATCTCGTCCATAGTCTCGAGCAGCCGCTCGGCCTCGTCCAGCCTGTCGTGACGGAGGATGTCGAGGATCCGCCGGCGGAGTTCACCGGCAGCCTCGCCAAGACCGCCAAGGTAGGGAACGTAGCCCAGGTTCAGCGTCTCGGGCCCGGGGAGTGGGTCGCCAACAACGATGGCGTTGAAGATGCTCGCTTCTGCAAATTCCTTGAG
>Ga0315534_1000537_pt1 | contig 26356 bp, 24 predicted proteins | sample SalMarSW160240MG_FD_203094 | JGI IMG/M metagenome (GOLD analysis project Ga0315534, IMG submission 203094) | Salt marsh sediment microbial communities from the Plum Island Ecosystem LTER, Massachusetts, United States - Salt Marsh Sediment SW1602-40 ...
AAGAGGGCTATCGCAATGCGAAATATCTTCAGATTGCCGGCACGTCCACGGAGATATCTCGCATGAAAATCGCAGATGGGGTATTACAGATGGACTAATGAGGAGCAAATCCGTTCACTTTAAATTCACTAAGAGGGCGGTCAGAGAGGAATTACCATGGAAATCATTGAAACAAAAGTCAATACATCCAGCGAGGAATACCGGGGGAACTACCAGGCAATGGATGCAATGGTGGCGGACTTACGAAAAGAATTAGAAATAGCACAGGAAGAGCGTCCGGAAAAGGCACGTGCCAGACTTGCCCAGCAAAATAAGCTCTCTGTCCGTGCGCGTCTGGAGCTTCTGTTTGATAGGAATACACCCTTTATGGAGATAGCACCGCTGGCTGCAAAGGGTATGTATGATAAACAGGTTCACGGGGCAGGAGTTGTTGCCGGAATCGGGATTGTTGAGGGGCGTGAGGTCATTGTCCATGCGAATGATTCCATGATAAAGGGTGGAACAATATATCCCATGGGAGTCAAGAAAGGACTTAGGATACAGACCATTGCCAAAGAAAATCGCCTTCCTATTATCTATCTGGTAGATTCCGGTGGTGCCTATTTACCCCTCCAATCAGAGATCTTTCCGGACGTGGATGATGGTGGTCGAATATTTTATAACCAGGCCGTACTATCAAAGATGGCAATTCCCCAGATCTGTGGGGTGATGGGTTTATGTACAGCGGGCGCAGCATATATACCAGCCATGAGTGACGAGGTAGTTCATGTAAAGGGAACCGGGGCTATTTTTTTGGGTGGACCGCCCCTTGTCCTTGCCGCTACAGGTGAGGAAGTTACAGCTGATGAACTTGGCGGTGCCAATGTTCATTGCAAGGAGTCAGGCGTTTCTGATTATTTTGCTGAAGATGATACCCATTGTATCGATATCATCCGTCAGATAGTCAAAAACCTTCCACCTTCACAGAAGTCAAATATTGGGCTCCGTGAGCCAAAGCCCCCTATTTATGACCCCAAGGAAATTTACGGTATTGTTCCTAAAAGTCTCAATATTGCCTACGACGTTCGTGAAGTCATCGCTCGAATGGTAGATGGAAGCGAATTTCTTGAATTCAAGGAAAATTATGGTCCCACACTGGTTTGTGGCTGGGCCTTTATCCATGGGTATCCAGTAGGTATATTAGGGAATAATGGTGTTCTTTTCTCTGAGAGTTCTCTCAAGGCTACCCAGTTCATCCAGCTGTGCGATAAACGGGGAACGCCTCTTGTATTTCTTCAAAATATCACAGGCTATATTATTGGGAAGGAGTACGAACGGGGGGGAATCACAAAAGATGGCCATAAAATGGTGAATGCCGTGGCTACTGCCACTGTCCCCAAATTCACTGTGATTATTGGGGCTTCCTTTGGCGCAGGCAATTATGGCATGTGTGGGCGGGCTTATTCGCCTCGTTTTTTGTGGATGTGGCCCAATTCCCAGATCGGTGTTATGGGGGGCGAGCAGGCAGCTGGTGTCATGGTGACAGTAAAAAATGATCAGCTGGCCAGGGAAGGAAAACCGCCGCTTCCGGAAGAAATGGTGCGTCAAATCAAGGAGCCGATTATTGCCTCGGCTGAACGTGAAGGGAATGCGTACTATTCCACAGCCAACATGTGGGATGATGGGATCCTTGATCCAGCCAAGACAAGAGATGTACTCGGGTTGGCTATATCAGCGGCATTGAATGCGCCGCTGAGACATGATGTGTATGGATATGGAACGTTTCGAATGTGAGAGGTTGAGAATAGGAACAAATGACTATGTTTAAAAAAATACTCATTGCCAACAGAGGGGAAATAGCCGTTAGAATTATCAGAACATGTCGGGAGATGGGAATCCACTCTGTGGCGGTGTATTCAGATGTAGATGCTGCTGCGTCACATGTTCTAGAAGCGGATGAAGCTGTCTTGCTTGGAGAACCAGAACCGTCTGAGAGCTATCTTAACATCGAGCGTATCATTGCTGTAGCCACAAGCACTGGTGCAGAAGCTATTCACCCCGGGTATGGATTCCTGGCTGAGAATCCTGAATTTGCGAAATGCTGCGAAACAGCAGGAATAAGCTTCATTGGCCCTCCGAGCTCTGTTCTCAGGGATTTAGGAAACAAGACCGTGGCACGCCGGATCATGGAATCTGCTAATGTACCAGTCATTCCAGGTATGCTGGAGGCATCAAACGACATAGCGCTTCTGTGCAGGGAAGCTGAGCAAATTGGGTATCCAGTTATGGTTAAGGCCGTTGCTGGCGGTGGCGGTAAAGGTATGCGAATCGTTTTTAATCCAGAGGCAATGGAAGAATCCTGTATCTCTGCCATGAGTGAGGCGGAGAAGGCCTTTGGAGATGGCTCTCTCTACCTTGAAAAACACATGAAAGACCCTCGCCACGTGGAATTTCAAATGTTAGCCGATCATCATGGAAATGTGGTGCATTTGTTTGAAAGGGAATGCTCAATCCAGCGTCGATACCAGAAGATTATCGAGGAAACTCCTTCTCCAGCCATGACGCCCACACTTCGAAAAGAGATGGGGAAGGTGGCTGTTTCAGCTATCAAGGCATCAGGATACATTAACGCTGGAACCGTCGAGTTTTTACTAGATCAGTCAGGAAAATTTTATTTTCTTGAGGTAAACACTCGCCTTCAGGTGGAGCACCCAATCACAGAGATGACCACCGGTATTGATTGTGTACGGCAGCAACTTGAGATAGCAGCTGGCAACCCTTTAAGCTTTACACAAGAAGATATTACTCACCGGGGACATGCCATTGAGTGTCGTATTTATGCTGAGGATCCAGAGGCCAATTTTTTCCCTTCTCCTGGAGGCATTATACTTTATAGAGAGCCGTGTGGGCCTGGCATTAGAAATGATAGTGGCATTTACGAAGGCTTTGAAGTTCCTATGGAATATGACCCTATTCTCAGCAAGCTCATTGTGACAGCTCAAACCAGGGAAGCAGTTCGCCAGCGTATGCTCCGTGCCCTTAGAACATATGTAATTTTAGGAATTCGTACAACGATCCCATTTCTGATCGATGTTCTCAGCTCCCCAGAGTTTGTAAAGGGAAATACCCACACCGGTTTTATAGATCATCACTTTGAAAACTGGCGCCAGAGCAGGGAAGATGAGGATGTGGCAAGGATCGCGTATGTGGTTGAAGAGATTACTTCTCATGGAAGAGCCTCAACTAAGGTCAGCGAAAAGGGCTGGCCCACACCCTGGGAGACGCTTGGGCAATGGAGGATGTAGAGTTGGGATCTTTGCCCCAACTGGAATACTGGAATAATCGTTCGACCTAGAGGCCTTTCGGCCCTGAGCGACTCGACTTGAGCGGCTCGACTTGAGCTCGCCGAAAGTCTCGTCGACAAGTCTCAAGGCCGAAGGGCTCTCGACAGGTGGAATGTTGGCGTAATGGTTGAACTTATCTTAAACAAAGTGGAAGAAATGAATAAAAAAATGACTTTTTCCGATTTTCATTTTCCAATACTCCAACACTTTAGCACCCCATTATTGTATATGAGTGGTAAAAACCAATTTCCATATAGAATATATTATTTGCTTGAAGTTGATTGAATTGTAAAGAGGTGAGCATGAAGTATAGACTTAAAATCTTAGACGAGATAGTTGATGTGGATGTCTCGCATTCTGATAGTGACCAAACAGTTCAGGCTATTATAGAGGGAAAGGAATATAATGTTCACTACCAGAATGTTATGGATAGGTGTTTTCACCTGGCCATGAATGAAAAATTGACAGAGGTGTTTGTCGCCACAGGGAATCAAGGGAAGCACGTCTTTGTAAACGGCCGCAGCTTTTTTGTCCAGGATGCAGACCAATTAATTGCGCGCCGGGCCAGGCGTAAAGGCCCAGAAGAAATACCAGGAGAGGTCACGCCCCCTATGCCATCGGTAGTCCTTAGAATCATGGTAAAGGAAGGAGAACGAGTGAAGCGCGGCCAGGGCATAGTCGTGGTAAGTGCAATGAAGATGCAAACTACTCTTGCTGCCCCAACTGATGGCACGGTAAAAAAGATACATACAGCTATCGACGCAAAAGTGGCTCCTGGTGATATCTTGGTGGAGATCGAGAAAGGGGCAGTCGAAAATGAGTAACGAACTTCTTTATGAGGTGAAGGAACATGTAGCCTTCCTTACAATCAATCGTGAGGAAAAAAGAAATTCTCTCAGTCAGGATATGATAACTGCCTTTATGGAATACTTCAATAGGATTGAGAAGGATGAAGAAGTGCGTGCTGTTTGTATAACGGGAGTTGGAGAAAAGGCCTTTTGCTCAGGTGCAGACCTGGCTACTACTTTGGGTGGGAGTATGGAAGATGCCTCGTCAGGTGCGAGGAATTATGCTGAAATTCTTAAAGTGATGGCCAGATGTGGAAAACCCTTGGTTGCGCGGGTCAATGGACCATGCCTTGCAGGCGGTATAGGTGTGATGCTCTCGTGTGATATCGTTATTGCCAGGAATGATATATTTTTTTGTACTCCAGAGGTTAATGTTGGGGTTTTCCCTATGATGGTGGGCGCGCTTCTTTTTAGAAACGTGAACAAAAAAAAGTTGATGGACATGGTTCTTACAGGCCGCAAGATCCTTGCCCCTGAGGCAGAAAATATAGGGCTCATAACCCGTTCGGTGGAATCCAGTCGCCTGGATGATGAGATTCAAAAGACCTTGAAGATCTTGACGTCGAAAAGTCCAATCGGGATCCGTATTGGCAAAGCCGCATTTCGTGCCATAGATACCATGCTCTTTGAAAGAGCAGTTGATTATCTGTGTGAGGCATTAGGGAAGGTCGTTTCTACTGAGGATGCCAAGGAGGGCATGATGGCCTTCGTTGAAAAAAGAGAACCCACGTTTAAAGGGAGGTGATGGCTGTAGATGACATCATTGTGGATTAGTGAAAACCGTAACTATGAGCGTTCGTGCATGATTACATGTGCCCTTTCCGGCGTGGTTGCAAATAGAGATCAGTGCTCCGCTATACCGTATAAACCAGAGGAATATGCAGCTGAGGCCAAAAAGGCCTATGATGCAGGGGCTGCTGTGGTCCATATCCATGCACGGAAGCCTGATGGATCCCCGAGCTATGAGGTAGAGGATTACCGAAATATATATGAAGCCGTGACCGCCACCTGTCCGGTGATTATCAATTTCTCGACTGGTGCGGTGGGGATTCCGGTGGAAAAAAAGATTGCCCCAATTAAAGAGATTCAACCGGCTATTGGTGCCCTGAATATGGGGTCGATGAACTATGCCAAATATCATCCAGGGAAGAAGACGTTTGTATTTGATTTTGTGTTTGCTAATCCTTTTTCCGATATTATTCCCTTGGTTTCTGCTATGAAAGAGAGCGGTGTCAAGCCGGAAATGGAGTGCTTTGACTCAGGGCACATTGGAAATGCCTTTCCCTTGATACATATGGGACTGCTCGAGCCTCCATATCAATTCAGCCTCATCATGGGTGTGCTTGGCGGAATACCTCCTACGGTTGATAATTTGGCTCATCAAGTCAGCTTGCTCCCTCCCCATAGTGATTGGGAGGTAATTGGTATCAGTCAGGATCAATGGCGTATGGTAGCTACTGCGATTGCTTTGGGAGGAAATGTTCGGGTTGGCCTGGAGGATAATTTTTATATCTCCTCAGGGGTGATGGCGAAAAGTAACGGCGAATTAGTTGAAAAGACAGCACGGATGATACGGGATCAGGGCCGAGAGGTAGCCACAATAGATGAATGTAGAGAACGATTAGGTCTAAAGCACAGGTAAGAACAGCTGACAGCTCATAGCTAATAGCAAGTTATTCTATGATCTATGAGCTACTCAAAATAGGAGATATCATGAAAATAGAGCAAGGAAAGAGCTACGATGAATTACAAATCGGAGAACACGCAAGTTTCTCTAAAACAATCACTGAAGCTGATGTTTATCTCTTTGCTGGTATCAGCGGGGATTTCAATCCGCTTCATGTGAACGAGGAGTATGCCCGACAGACTCCTTTTAAAACCAGGATTGCTCATGGAGCCCTTCCTCATAGCTTGATAGCACCAGTTCTGGGAATGAAATTACCTGGAATGGGGACCATACTCGTGGAGATAACCTGCCGTTTCAAGGCACCAACCTTTTTTGGTGATACTGTCACCGCTACAGCAGAGGTAAAAGAAAAGATTGAGGACAAACGATGGGTGAGGATGAAACTTACATGGACAAATCAGCGGGAAGAGGTGATTGCAGAAGGAGAGACGGTTGTTATACCACCAGCGTAATGGTGCGAACTTTAAAAAAGGAGAAAAATATGGCTTTAACAGATGTCAAAGAGGTTTTTACTGCTCTACCAAAGATGTTTAATTCTGGTGCTGCACAGGGATTGGATGCAGTCTTTCAATTGGATATCACGGGAGAAGGAGGAGGAAGTTGGAATGTAGTAGTCAAAGATGCTGCCTGTCAAATTCAGGAAGGTACTCACGAGGCACCAAATGTAACGTTAACTATGTCCTGTGAAACATGGCTTTCCATTGTCAATAGAGATCTGAACGCTATGCAGGCGTTCATGGGGGGTCAACTTAAGGTCAGCGGGGACATTATGCTTGCGCAGCGGATTCCAGAACTTTTTCAATTCTAACGACATTTTTGTACACTTCAATTGCGCTCCTATACACAATTTTTATAACGAGATCTCACCTGATCACTTGTTTATAAAAAGGGGACATATGGCGGCTCCAATCACGGTAATACTATAATGAGTTTTCAGGAATATTTTGGTGAGCCGCACAGACTCATCCGTAACAAAGTCAGACAATTCATTAAAAGTGAAATTAATCCCTTTGTGAATGAGTGGGAGGCAAAGGGTGAGTTTCCCAGAGAACTTTACCGCAAGGCTGGAGAAGCAGGTGTACTCGGCATAGGGTACCCGAAGGCTTACGGAGGTTCAGGGGGAGATATTTTTGTAAAGATAGCTTCTAACGAAGAGTTAATGCGATGCGGATCAGCTGGCATAGTGGCAGGACTGGGCTCATTGGATATCAGCATCCCTCCCATTTTGTCTGTAGGGACTGAAGAGCAGAAAGCACGGTTTGTTACACCTGTTTTAAAAGGAAGCAAAATTGCCGCACTCGGCGTTACCGAGCCAAGCGGTGGCTCAGATGTAGCAAATCTCAGCACCAGAGCGATTCTGCGTGATGACCATTATGTGGTAAGTGGAAGCAAGATGTTCATCACCAGTGGTTTGAGGGCAAACCAATTGACCTGTGCTGTGAGAACAGGCGTAGAGGGATATAGCGGAATTAGTTTTCTCGTCATTGATTCGGACACACCAGGGTATTCAGTGTCTGAGAAGTTAGAAAAAATGGGGTGGTGGGCTTCGGACACGGCACAAATTTTCTTTGATGAATGTAAGGTACCTGCCGATAACCTTTTAGGGAAGGAAGGGCAAGGCTTTTATCTCATTATGGACAATTTTCAGAATGAGCGATTACAGCTTTCCATTATGGCAAATATGACCTCTCAGCTCGCCCTTGAAGAATCATTAAAATATGTGAAGGAAAAGATAGCACCGGGGAGGTCTCTTTCGAGTTTTCAAGTTACCCGTCACAAGCTGGCCGACATGGCAACCCTGGTTGAGGCAAGTAGGGAATTTGTTTACCGGGTTGCGGCAAAAATCGATGCCGGATCAAAACAGGTTAAGGAGATCTCAATGGCCAAAAACTTTTCCTGCATGGTGAGTGATCAGGTCACCTATGATGCAAGCCAGATTCATGGGAGATTTGGTTACCTCCGAGAATATTTGATTGAGAGACTGTGCCGGGATAACCGAATCCTTTCCATTGGTGGGGGCACTACGGAAATTATGAAGGAGGTCATATCAAAGTATATTGTCGGGAAATAAGGTTTCTTAAAAAGTGAGAATAGCTCATATTGGCAAATGAGTGCTTCTGAAAAAAACTGATTGACCTATCAATGAACTATACATATACTGTGCCCTGGTTTTATTTCAGCAACATTAACCCTTTAGTAAAAGGTTAGATATTAAAGAAATAATACCTTTTGCCGAGAATCCTGCTTGTATTTATCTTAAGCATTCCATTCACTATCAGAGCCAAAACATTGGTAAGTGGGGTGCCAGAAATCGATTTAGTGATCGGATGGATCACTACCCTTTCATGACCAAAGTCCAATTAGGCAAAACCGCTAAGTTTTAAGTGGTTGTTTTATGCTGCACAATAACAATGAGACAGTAATAGGTATTGCAAATCTTTCCCTCAGGTTCGGGGGGCTGCAAGCCCTTAATGATATTGATCTTAAGGTGAGAGCAGAAGAAATACTCGCCATAATCGGGCCTAATGGTGCAGGAAAGACCTGTGTATTGAACTGTATCAATGGATTCTACCATCCGTATCAAGGAGAAATAATTTACCAGGATAAAAATCTTACAAATCTCAAGCCCCATAAAATTGCCACCATGGGTATAGCCAGGACATTTCAAAATATAGAGCTTTATTCAGGCCTCAGTGCCCTGGATAATTTAATGGCTGCCAGGCATGTTCATATGAAACGGGGTGCATTGTTAGGATGTATGTTTTTTGGGCCGACCCGGCGGGAAGAGATTGCGCATCGTGAGCAGATCGAAGAGATCATTGACCTCCTCGAGATGGAAGCCATAAGAAAAAAAGTGGTCGGTTCGCTTCCATACGGTCAAAGAAAAAAGGTGGATCTGGCAAGGGCTCTGTGTATGAATCCGACTGTTCTCCTTTTAGATGAACCAATGGCAGGCATGAATGTCGAGGAAAAAGAGGATATGGCACGGTTTATCCTTGATATTTATGAGATTAAAAAGATACCAATTGTCCTTGTGGAACACGATATGGATGTCGTTATGGATATCACTCACAGGGTTGCTGTGCTCGATTTCGGAATAAAGATTGCCGAGGGATTACCTCACGAGATAAAAAAAGATGAGACGGTTATAAGAGCTTATTTGGGGGAGGAATAGCATGCCTCTTGAGACATTACCTCAGGCATTAAAGGAAAATTATGAAAAGTATGGCTCCAACGTTGTGGCAATGCGAGTCAAAGACAGGGGCATATGGCAGGAGTACACCTGGGAGGACTACTACCGCAAGGTGAAGCACTTTTGCCTTGGGCTTGTGAGTCTCGGGCTCCAAAAGGGGGACAAGGTATCAATTTTGGGCGAAAATAAGCCTGAATGGTTCTGGGCAGAGCTTGCGGTTCAGTCGGCCAGAGGAGCAGCTGTTGGTATATTTACAGACTGCTTGCCAGAGGAAATTAAATATTATGTAGGGCATTCAGACTCCACCTTTGTTGTTGCCCATGATCAGGAACAGGTAGATAAACTTCTTGAGATCAAAAATGATATTACAAAGGTTAAAAAGGTAATTTATTGGGATTCTAAAGGACTCTGGACCTATACCGATCCACTCCTTCTTTCCTTTGACGAGGTTATAAAACTTGGCCATGATTATGAGAAAAAACACCCACGATTTTTTGACGAGATTGTTGATCAAGGTTCTGGCGACGATATTGCCGCCTTTTGCTATACGTCTGGCACTACAGGTCTTCCCAAAGGCGGGATGCTCAGCCAAAGGTGGCTGGTAGAATCGGTACGAGAATGGGGCCAGTTAGATGGATGGTTTGGAAAAAATTATGAATACCTGTCTTTTATTCCGCCTGCATGGATTACTGAGCAGGGTATAGGAATCGCGGGCAGTATTTTGGCACGAATGGTCGTTAACTTTCCGGAGGAACCCGAGACTGTGCAGGAAAATATACGGGAAATCGGTCCGGGCATCCTTTTTTTTGGCGCCAGATTGTGGGAAAATTTAAACAGAATGGTACAGGCAAGGATGATAGATTCCACCTTCCTCAGACGCCGCATATACCGGCTCGCTCTTCCCTTAGGGCTTAAGGTTGCAGATATTAGGAGTAAGAAAGAGAAGCTGACGTTGCCATGGAAAATTGTTAACTTCTTTGCATATCACGCTGTGTTCAGACAACTAAGGGATAGATTAGGCCTTTCCAATGTCAATGCTGTCTATTCCGCCGGGGCAGCAGTCAGCCCAGATATAATCAGGTATTTCAAGGCCCTTGGGATAGACATTCGACTGTTCTATGGGAGTACTGAACAGGGTGTCATGAGCATGCCCAGAGAGGGGGACATCAGGCCCGATACCTCAGGGCCACCTGTTCCCTGGGTAGAAGTGAACCTTTCAGATGAAGGCGAGATTCTCATTAAGAACAAATATCCTTATTCGGGTTATTATAAAGATTATGAGGCAACAGAGTCAAAAATAAAGGATGGCTGGTTTTATACCGGTGATTTTGGCCACATAAACGAGGATGGACACCTTATTGTCATTGACAGGATGGATGACCTCAAAGAACTTGCCGGAGGTAAAAAATTCTCTCCCCAGTATTCGGAAGTACGACTTCGATTCAGTCCTTATATCAAGGACGCCTTGGTTATCGGTGGCCCTGATAAAGAGTATGTCACTGCCCTTATAAATATTGATCTGGATAATGTGGGCAGGTTCGCTGAGGCCCATCATATTGCCTATACCACCTTTACTGATCTGTCTCAGAAAAAAGAGGTTATCGATCTGATTGCAAAGGAGATAGCGGTGGTCAATAACACTTTGCCCGAATGGACAAGGATGAAACGGTTTGTCAACCTTCATAAAGAATTTGATGCAGATGAAGACGAACTGACCAGAACCAGAAAACTGAGAAGGACATTTGTTGAAGATAAATACAGGGAACTTATAGGTAGCCTTTACAGCAACGATAATGCATATAAGGTTGAAGCAGATGTAACGTACAGGGATGGAAGAAAAGGAACTATTGAGACCTCGATTTTTGTAAATGAGATATAGCAGGGAAAGAAAATGATTGAATTTCTTCAACAAGCAATAACGGGATTGATGATTGGCAGTCTTTATGCCCTGGTAGCTGCGGGCATTGTTTTGGTCTACAAATCCACCCATGTTGTTAGTCTGGCCCATGGCCAGTTGGTTGCATTTGGAGCTCTTTTTTTCTGGCTCTTTTTGGGTGGTCTTGGTCTCCCTTTCTGGATCAGCCTTATTCCTGCATTTATTCTGACGGCCCTGCTCGGACTCCTCATTGAAAGGCTGGCCCTTCGCCCTCTTATAGGTCAACCCTTGCTTGCTGCCTTCTTAATGACCTTCGCCATCTTTATTGCCTTGGAGGGTGTTTTTGTTCTCTATCTTAAGGGAGAGACAAGGACTTTGCCTGCCTTTTTGCCTACAAGCAATATTGACACGTTAGGCCTTTCCATTCCAATAAACCAGCTCATCAGTTTTTTTGTGGCACTATTGTTATTCGGGGCAGTTTCTCTGATCTTTAAATATACCAAGCTTGGCCTGGGTATGAGAGCAACGGCCGAGGATCATCGCTTGGCTCAGAGCACAGGGATAATTGTTAAAAACATTTTTTCTTATATCTGGATACTCTCAGGCATCGTTGCAGCAGTGGCAGGAATCGCCACCGCAAATGTAATGGATATATACTACATACTCCCCTATATTGGGATTAACGGTCTTATTGTAGCAATCTGTGGTGGGCTTGATTCCCTGCTTGGCGCTCTTGTGCTCGGTCTTTTTTTAGGGTTTGTCGAAAATGTAGGTGCAGCGTATCTTGACCCGCTTGTAGGTGGCGGAATTAAGGATGTTGCCGCATATGTTGTTCTTCTTCTCGTATTACTAATTAGACCTTATGGCCTATTCGGCCTTGTCAGGATTGAAAGGATATGAATAGATTTTTTTAGGTTGCAACTATTTATCGAAGTTAGGTTTATTTTTTGAGCTTCTTATCTTGTATGACTCTCATGGAATAATGGAGTGATGGAATATTGGAAAACTGGGAATAAGATAGGAATAAATATATTATGTTTGTTTTAGATTCTCCTAAACCCAGCATTCCCTGGCCCAGACGTGATTTGTATGGCCATAGTTTAACGAAGCCAGCTCTTAAAATATTACAGAAACAACATTGTGTTTCTGGTAAATCGCGCCAGGGCGGGCCAATGCTCCAGCATTCCAACTTTCTCCACGCTGTTTCAGCGGGGACGGAGCAAAATGGAGCTAAATTATGAGACCATGTGGTGTGTTTGATAAAAGCTACACCCTGGATATCGCCATCATCAGGACATGGCAGCATTGGGCAATCCTTATATCCGCCCTGATACTTCTCTACATTTTCCCCTTATTTGGATCTTATTATCTCATTAGTTTTATGAATTCGCTTGCAATTAGCGTGATTGTTGTTCTCGGCTTGCAGATTGTCAGCGGCTATTGTGGACAAATATCATTTGGCCAGGCTGCATTTATGGCCATAGGCGCATATACCTCATCCATCCTCACCATAAAATTAGGATTTTCATTCTGGATTGCCCTACCCCTGTCAGGGATCACTGCAGGAGCAGTCGGAATCATTGGTGGTGCCCCTTCCTTAAGAATCAAGGGCATGTATCTGGCCATGGCTACTATAGCCATACACTTTGTGGTTATCTGGCTCATCCTTCATTTGGAGATTACCGGCTCATTTAAAGGTCTTTACCCTTTACCCCCAAGCGTGGGAGGCTTTGAATTCGATACAGATGAGAGGATGTACTATATCATCATGACTGTGATGGTTATCATGACCTATGCTGCCAGGAATCTGATACGATCCAAAACTGGCAGGGCCTTTGTGGCTATACGAGATAATGACCTTGCAGGAGAGGTGATGGGGGTCAACCTTTACTATTACAAGTCGCTTGCCTTTTTTATTTCGTGTTTTTATGCAGGCATTGCAGGTTCATTGTGGGCGCACCTGATCACAGTAGTGAACTCCGAGCAATTTACATTACTCCATGCCCTGGAATATGTGGGCATGCTGATTATTGGAGGTGTGGGGAGCATTCCTGGCGTATTTTTTGGTGTTCTTTTTATTCGAATCCTCAACGAGGTTGTTATGTTTACGTCACCTGTTCTGGCTAAGGCAATCCCCTGGTTGGGCTCCTCTCCGGCTGCCGCTCTTGGGCTTGTTGCCTTTGGTCTGGCAGTAATAATATTCCTGATCTTTGAACCAAGAGGCCTGGCACATCGCTGGGAGACATTCAAGGCCTCTTACAGGCTTTATCCATTTGCCTATTAGCAGTAAAGAAAGGAGGTGACAAAAAAATCACAGGCATTATTTTTCATGTAAGATCTATTATTAAAAACCTTTTAAAAGAAAGGGGGCTCCTATGAGAAAAAAATGTTTAATTTTTCTCTCAATGGTTTTAACAATCTGTTTTAGTATCGCTACTTTCAGTTCATCATCTTCTGCTAAAGAGGTTGCCTATCTAAGTCTGGCAGACTATACAGGCCCTATTGCTGGCCTCAATGTTCCCGCTGATATGGGGCTTGAAGATTATATCAAGGAAATAAACGCAAAAGGAGGGGTTAATGGTATCAAGATAAAATTTATCGGGATCGATACCAGATACGATGTTGCCAGGGCAGTATCTGCATACAAGCGGTATCGAAGAACCAAGCGCTTGTTGATGGTGAATTCTATCAGCACCGGTATAGGAAAGGCTGTTGCCAGGTTGATTGAGAGGGATAAAAGGGCCCAGCTTGTCCCTGGAGATGGAGAGTTTCAGGCCCATCTGGGAAGAAATTTCATTTGGGGCCCTGCGTATCAAGATGCCTTTGCAGCCACCTTGGACTGGATCATCGATGACTGGAAAGCGAAGAGCAAATCTGGGACTCCAGTAGTAGGGTACCTTAGCTGGGATAATCCTTATGGAAGAGAACACCTGCGGGGCGGCAAAGAATATGCGGAAAAGCTGGGTATAAAGCTGCTTCCACCTGAATTTTTTCCGCCTGGCACACTCAAACATGACGTATATCTTACACGGCTTGCCAAAGCGGGTGCACATTACATACATGCCGGAGGTGTTGATCCCACGCCAACCAATGTTATCAGGGATGCTTATGCTTTGGGCCTTACAAAAAAAATTCAGATGACTACTGATTACTGGGGGCCAACCGCCTTAGGAATTGGCGTGCATGCAAAAGCCTTAGAAGGGACTGCTATTACCTCATTTTTCGAGAGGGGCACAGATGCTATGAAGAACAAGGTTCCCACAGATCTGTGGAAAAAATACAGGGGTTCCCTTGATAAGTATAATGAGGTGTATGGGATGGGAATGTCCTGGGGGCTGACCTATGTGGCTGGTTTAAAGGCCGCCCTCAAGGCCGTTGGCTATGAAAAGCTCAAGGCAGACGATATGTACAAGGCCTATCAAGGAATTACTGGTTTTGAGAGACTAGGTATTCAAGGACCATGTGCCTATAGCCCCACATCCAGGAGAGGAAGCCTGGAGGTGAAAATTTACCAGGTAAAGAACGGTAAGATTGTCCCTATAAGAGGCTGGCGAAAAGCACCTGATGCAGTAAGCCTTCATAAATTTTAGAAAGCGAAAGGAGGCAAAGAATGAGATATTTTAAGATAATTATTCTGTTTGTTATTATCCCGGGCTTGGTGTTAGGGGCTCTTGCATGTCAGACCCTACAATCATTAACAGGGCCAAAGGCAACTCTGGAGATAGCTCCCGCTGAGATATTTCTTTCACCGGCTCTGATCAGAAAACCTGTTACCTTCAAAGGCTCAGGTTTTGCTCCCAAGGAGATGATAAGTGTGGAGATGGTTCTACCGCCTGGCTTAAAGATGAAAGGGATAACAGAGGGAGAGGATGTTGGAATTGCTGTTGCAACTTCTGATGCTAACGGTAACTTTACAGCTGCCATGGGGCCTATGGCTACCCTGAACTGGTTTTTTCAGGTTGGGTGGACACCCTTACTGAAGCCAAATTTTAAAGAGGCAAGGCCAATACCCCCTGGTGTGTATACAATTAATGCAACGGGTTTAGATTCTGATAGGGTTGCTACCTCAACCCTGAAGATCGTTCCTCCACCAAAAAAGAAATAATCATGCTCACCCTAAACAACATTGAGGTTATCTATAGTGATGTTATATTGGTCCTTAAAGGGGTCTCTCTTGATGTCATAAAGGGAAAAATTGTGACCCTTTTAGGGGCCAATGGGGCTGGTAAAACGACTGCCCTAAAGGCCATATCCGGTCTTTTAAAGACCGAATTAGGCGAGATAACGGATGGTAACATTGAGTTTGAGGGCAAAAGAATTGATCAAAATGGTCCTGAAGAGATAGTACGATTGGGCATTGTTCAGGTTATGGAAGGCAGGCCCCTTTTTGAACAATTAACTGTAGAAGAAAATATAAAGGTAGGGGCATATTCAAGGAATGACACACTGGAAATAAAAAAGGATATGGAAAACGTCTACCAATACTTCCCCAGCCTCACAGGTCTGCGGCATAGAGTGAGTGGCTACCTTTCAGGTGGGGAGAGGCAGATGCTGGTAATGGGAAGGGGCTTGATGGCCAGGCCTACATTGATGCTCCTTGATGAGCCATCTCTCGGGTTGAGCCCCTCCATGGTGAAAGAGATTTTCAAGATTATTGAACTCATAAATAAAGAGAACAATACATCTATTTTATTAGTTGAGCAGAATGCCTCTGTTGCCCTCTCAATCTCAGATCATGCATATGTCATGGAAAATGGAAGAATAGTACTGGATGGCCCTTCCGCTAAACTCAAGGAAAACGAGGATATCAAGGAGTTTTACCTAGGCTTAAGTCAAGTCGGCAAAAGGAAAAGCTACAAGGAGGTTAAGCACTACAAGAGAAGAAAGAGATGGCTTTCCTGATCCCCACCTTTAATTAACCATGTATAAAAACCTATATAGAAAAGAACATCTCCTTTTTAGGGAGGCATTTAAATGTTTTCTTGCCAAAGAGATAATTCCTTTTTATGACCAGTGGGAGAAAGAGGGGATTATTCCTAGGGAAGTCTGGAAAAAAATGGGCCAGAATGGATATCTGTGTCCCTGGGTTGAAAAGGAATATGGTGGCGCAGGACTTGGATTTGACTATTCCTTTATTATCACTGAAGAGATGGCCTATGCTGGGGTGTATGGCCTTATGGCTGGACTTCACAGTGACATTGTGGCCCCATATATACATACCTTCGGAGACAAAGCGCAGAAAAAAAAGTGGCTTCCTGGCTGCATTTCAGGTGATATAATTCTTGCTGTGGCTATGACAGAACCGGATGCTGGCTCAGATTTATCCTCAATAAGAACTACTGCAAAAAGAGATGGAGATAGCTATATAATCAATGGAGAGAAGGTATTTATCTCTAATGGTATACTCGCTAACCTTATTGTGGTTGCCTGTAAAGCAGAGATAGAATCCCGATCTCCGTATAAAGATATCAGCCTTATCTGTGTGGAGGATGGCTCACCTGGGTTTTCCAGGGGTAGAAATCTGGAAAAAACGGGTTGGCATAGTCAGGATACAGCCGAACTTATATTCAAAGACTGTCAGGTACCTGCATCCAACCTCTTGGGAGAGAGAGGAAAAGGCTTTTATTATATGATGGAAAAACTCCAGCAAGAAAGGCTTGTAAGCGCTATCATGTCTCAGGCATCAGCAGAGGCTGCATTTGATATGGCCCTTGATTATTGCAAACAAAGAAAAGGCTTAAAACAGGCAGAGATACCAATTGATGCAAACGGGATAGCGGAGATGGCGACTGATATTGAGATAGGACGCACCTTTGTAAATAGTCTAATCAATGATCACATAAATGGTGAAGATATCATCAAAAAGGTATCAATGGCCAAATGGTGGACATCTGATATGGCCAATAGGATTATATCTCAGTGCATGGAGCTATACGGAGATTATGGCTACTTAGAAGACTATAAAGTTGGCAGGTTTTTTAGGGATGCCAGGGCGCACCCTATCTATGCAGGGACTAATGAGATTATGAAGAGGATTATAGGGAGAAAATTGGGAATTTGATGGATTTTACTTTAACCACTCAACAGAGAGATATCCAAAAGGCGGCCAGCGAGTTTGCCAAAGGAGAATTTGATCCAGATGCTGCTCTCGATTATGATTTAAGACAGCAATTTCCATTAAACGTCTGGAAAAATGCCAGTGAGCTTGGATTTATTGGGGCATGCTTCCCTGAAGAGTATGGCGGTCAGGAACTTGGTCTTTTGGAGAATGCCCTGATAGTAGAGACATTTTGCCGGCAAGATTCCGGCATTGGGATGGCATTGGCGCTTTCAGATTTTGGTTCAGAAATGATTGTAAGGAATGGAAATAAAGATCAGAAAAAGAAGATCCTGCCCTTTATTGCACAAGGGGAAGGCATTGTTACAAGTGCCTTTTTAGAAGAAGGGTGCTTTCTTGCACCCTTCGCAACCACTGCAAAAATAAGTAACAACGAATGCATAATTAATGGAATGAAGTCCTTTGTTACACTTGGAAGCATAGCCGACTATATAATCGTTGTCTGCCAAACCAGGCTGGATACACCTCATGCACAAACCGTTATTCTGCTTAAAAGAGAGACAGATGGAATAGAGGTATCAAGTATGGGAGAAAAGGTGGGTATGAGGATGGTTCCAGTGGACCAGGTTGCCTTTGCCAATGTTCGTGTTCCAGCAGAGAATATAGTTGGGCAAGAAGACACAGGTTATTTTCAGCTGCAAGATTTTTTCAATGAGATGAGGATTAAGACCGGTGCCATGGGCATAGGTATTGCTCAGGGCGGACTGGATAAGGCATTAGAGTATAGTAAAAAAAGAGAGCAGTTTGGGAAACCGATTGCAAGCTTTGATGCCATAAGGAATAAACTGGCAGATATGTATATAGATGTGGAAATGGCGCGGCTCATCACCTATAAGGCGGCGTGGTCGTTTGATACGGGAGCGCCTGATGATCGAGCTATTCTAATCTCTAAAATGATTGCCTCAAAGGCAGCATATAGGACTACCTATGATGCTGTACAGATCTATGGGGGGTATGGGTATATGACAGAGGGCCATATCGAGCATTTTTATAGGGATGCGAAGGTGCTTGATCTTTTTTTAGAACCAGGGCAAATACAGAGAAACATGCTTGCCGATCATATACTAGGTGGGGTGAGTGAGAAATGATCATGAGATTTCATTTAGTTTTGTTAATGAAAAGGAGATAGGATGGCAGAAAATTATGTTATTGTGAGTGCCAAAAGAAGCCCTTTTGGTCGGTACCTGGGTTCCCTGTCAGAAATGGAACCACTTGATGTGGCTGTCCATGTGGCTAGGGCAACTCTTGCTGCACCAGGAAGGGATATAACCAGTGATATAGATCAGATTTTTGTTGGTAATTGTATACCGAGTTCCTTTGAAGCTGGTTCTGTTACTGGCAGACAGATTGGTCTCAAACTGGGGTGTGATGTCTTTACTACTACACTAGACACGGCATGTTGTTCCCCCCTTACGGGTCTCCGCATGGCTCTCTGGGGGATGCGTCTTGGAGAGCTCGAATCAGCACTGGTCATAGGGGTAGAGGCCATGAGCCGTGTACCTCATTCCAGTCGACAGTTGAGAGCTGGCGTGAGGATTGGAAAGGTGAATTTTTCTGATCCTATTTATCCTATCTCCTATCCTGGCTATAATTCAGTAGCAGTGGACGCCTCCGATGGAGCGGAAAAGTACGGCATTTCCAAAAGGATGCTTGATACCTTTGCCATGGGCTCGCACCTGAAATGGGCAGATGCTATGAATGCGGGGAAATTTGGAGATGAAATTGTTCCGATAAAAGTGAGAAAAGGACGAAAGGAATATCTTTTTTTGGCAGACGAAATGCCGAGGCCCAATGGAAGTGTTGCCCTTATTGAGATGCTTCCAACTGTATTTGGCTCAAAGACGACTACTGCCGGAAATGCTCCGGGGCTCAATGATGGCGCTTCTGCCATGGTAGCAATGACAGAGAAGAAGGCAAAATCCTTGAGTCTCCCAATACTTGGAACCATAGTAGATCAAGCTGGTGAAACCGATATGCCCTACGGTATTTCCTGGATACCGGCTATGAGCATAAAAAAGGTACTGGACAGAAACGGGATGACCATTGATGATATGGATCTCATTGAGATTAACGAGGCCTTTGCAGCCATGCCTCTTGTGAGCACCAAGATCTTAGCCGGTGAAGATGAGCAGAAATGGTATGAGCTGATCTCAAAAACCAATATCAATGGCGGGGCAGTAGCAATCGGTCACCCGGTGGGCGCATCAGGCCTTCGAATAGCGATGACCTTGATGTATGAACTAAGGCGACGTGGTGGTGGTCAGGGAGTGGCTGCCATTTGCGGAGGATTGACACAGGGGGAGGGGGTTATTATTCGAGTTTAGGAGATGGCTGAGGCACAGTAATACATAGTATACATATGTTGGTAAACCGAATCACTGTCTTGAATAGGTAGCTAACAAAATTCAAAGGAGACAATAGCGTGCAGGAGCTCAGATATAAAATCGATAGGAAAACAAGTGTAGCGATTTTTGAGATTGATACAGCTGGACCTGTTAATACCATTGGTGAGCAATTTATTACAGATTTGGGAGAGGCCACAGAAAGGGCTCACAGAGACAGGATGAAAGGCGTTATTCTATCATCAGCAAAGGCAAAAAGTTTTTTGGATGGAGCCAACCTTATGGAGATCATGAAGGACCCTTCGCCTCTTAATGTAAAACATCTGGTCCTGAAACTTCATGAGACACTGGGGGCATTGGCTAAAAGTCCTTTTCCGGTCGTGGCCGTCCTGGGGGGCCAAACAGCCCTTGGAGGTGGGTTTGAAGTCCTTTTGTGGGGCTGCGATCATATATTTGCTACCTCTGGATCAAAATTGGGGCTTCCTGAGATCAACGTAGGCCTCTTTCCTGCCGGTGGCGGACCTGAAACTCTCAGAAGGGCTATGGGATTCAAGATCGCATTGGATATCGTTCTGGGTGGAAGGGTTCTACCCGTGGAATTTTACTCACACTCAGGGTTGGTGACCATGGTTTCTAAGGATGAGATTTTCTTCGAGGCGGAAAAATGGATTGAAAACAATAAAGATATCGTGAACAGAAACTATGATCCTGAGTGGAAGGAACCCAATCTGTTGAGTAGAGAGGAACAGCAGACACTTATTAAAAATGCCCGCGAGCGTTATACTGTGTGCCCGGAGAAACCGTATTTCAAGGCAGCTATTGATGCTATTGAAGAAGGCCTTGGCTTGCCCTTCGAGGAGGCTGTCCAAAATGAGGTACATCATTTCGCTCCATTAATTGTAGAACCTAATGTCAAAAACAAGATTGATCTCTTTTTTTCCTTAACAAGCCTCGCCCCCAAACTTGCAATAATTGATCGCAAAAAAGCTATCCTGGCACCAGAGATAGCAATTATCGGTGCCGGATTAATGGGGCAGGGGATAGCCCAAATCTGTGCTGATAATAATATAAAAGTAGGGCTCCTTGATGTGGATAAAAAGACAGCCGAGGCAGGGAAAGAAAAGATCGAGAATGGGTTGGAATTATTAGTGAAAAAAGGACGCTGGCTCTCTGAGCGGAAAGAACAGGTCATGAATAACATTCGGCCCATGAATGATTATGCAGAACTCAAGGGCACTCCCCTGGTTATTGAGGCAGTGTTCGAGGATTTGGATCTGAAGCAAACAATTCTCAAACAGGTACAGGATGTCAGTGCTGATATCATTTTTGCCTCCAACACCTCTACTATCCCGATGGAGGAAATTTCAGCACACTCAGATCGGCCAGAAAAGGTAGTTGGGATGCACTACTTTTCGCCCGTGCCCTTAATGCCACTTTTGGAGGTAATTCAGGGTCCTGCAACCTCTGAGACAGCACTTGCTACTGCGGTGATTTCTGGTCGTCAACAGGGAAAGACCTGTATCATCGTGGGTGATGGGCCTGGATTTTATACCAGCCGCACCTTTGGTGTGTTTGTGATGACTGGTTTTTATCTGGCAGAAATGGGGCTCGACCCGTGGGTGATAGACCGCCTGGCACTCGAGGCAGGTTTTCCTCAGGGGCCTTTGCATGTGTATGGCACTGCAGGTGGAAATGTAGTATACCATGCAGGTCTTTTCATGAAATCTCGAATTCCTGACCTATTGACGGTACCAGAGACTCTTATTAAGATGTACGAGGCTGGCTATACAGGTGCAGGCAAACCCTGTTTTTATAAAGACGGCCTAAAGCCTGATACATCGGCCTTGGAATTTGTTGTTCGCAACAAGTCCCTTCCAACTCCTGAAAGGGATGAGGCAAAGGAGATGCTTTTGCTTGCCATGGTAAACCAGGCCTTTCTTTGTCTGGATGAGGGCGTTGTGCGAGACTATTTCAGTATGGATATTGGAGCTATATTGGGGATTGGATTCCCCGATTGCTGGCACGGCCCTGCCCGTTATGTGAGCCAGAAGGGCGTACGAGCAGTCCAGAGAAGAATACAAACAATATATGACAAATACGGCCTTTCATTTTTCAAGCCTGCCAAGGAGTTTGAGAGATTAATTACTTGTGGTGTGGACAGAGGGCTGATTTAAACGGCACGGTATAGAAAGGCGAGAGGATAGAGGAGTGATAACGCTGTATGTCTCATGATTTTAATCTTTCAAGAGAAAGGATGGTAAAAAATCAGTTAATCGCCCGTGGTATTAAAGATAAAAGAGTTCTTCAGGTTATGGGCAAAATTCCCAGGCACCTTTTTATTGAAGATGCCCTGTATGGAGAAGCATATAATGACCATCCAGTTCCTATAGGTGAGAAACAGACTATATCACAGCCGTATATTGTAGCACTCATGACAGAGGCATTGGAGTTGAAGGGAGACGAGAACACCTTAGAGATAGGAACAGGTTCTGGTTATCAGACAGCAATTTTAGCTGAATTGTCAAGCAGGGTGTATACTATTGAGAGAATCAAATCATTACTGAGAAACGCAAGAAAACTGCTGTCTCAGTTGAGATATGATAATATCCTCTTTAAAGCCTTTGATGGGACCCTGGGCTGGAAAGAATATGCCCCTTTTGATGCTATCATAGTAACGGCTGGTGCCCCACATTTAGCAAAGCCCCTTATAGATCAGCTGGCAGATAATGGGCGAATGATTATCCCTGTTGGTGACAGATACAGCCAAGAACTAATTAAGATTATCAGAAAGGGAAAAGAATTCAAACAAGAGAGTTTAGGGGGATGCCGTTTTGTTAATCTCATTGGTACCCACGGCTGGGCGGATTAAGGAAAGTGCCTAAAGTTTGTTGTTCGTTGCTCCGCCGCTGGATGAACGGTGAGCGGCAAACAGTGAACGTCTTATAGGAGATTTGAATGAAATTAAAAGAATTTCCAGAGGATATCAGAAAATATCTTATACCTACACCATCAGGGAGAATGTTGTATCGGTGTCTTGAATGCAGGGATGAATTTGATATTGATCAACTTCTTTATACCTGCCCTTCATGTGGCGGGTTATTAATGCTGCATCATAAGGGAGAAGAAGAAATACAAGGGAGAAATGGTGATTTATGGAGACGAATCTTTGACCACAGGAGGATGCTTAATCTCAACCCCCTTAAGGGTATATTTTGCTATTATGAGTTCGTTGCCCCCATTATTCCGTTGGAATCCATACTCTATCTCGGAGAAGCGCATACCCCCATGGTTATGGCCAACCAAAATCTCGAATCAGCCATAGGCGGACCATTCTATTTTAAAAATGAAGGACTGAATCCGAGCCTATCGTTTAAAGATAGAGGAATGGCCTGTGCGCTAAGTTTTTTAAATTACTTTGCAAAAAATAGAAATATTAAAGATTTATTAACTATATGCGCCTCTACTGGTGATACCTCCGCCTCAGGCGCACTCTATTCAGCATATCTCAGTGATTTTATACGGTCGGTAGTGCTTCTCCCAAAAGGAAAGGTCACCATGCAACAGCTTTTACAGCCCCTTGGAAATGGGGCAACGGTGTTAGAGATGCCCGGCGTCTTTGATGACTGTATGAAGGTGGTAGAAGAGTTAAGTGAGAAGTATAATATTGCCCTTTTAAATTCCAAAAACAGCTGGAGAATCCTGGGACAGGAATCATTCGCCTTTGAAATAGCCCAAGACTTTGATTACCTGGTGTCTGATAAGGTTGTAGTTGTTCCGATTGGCAATGCAGGCAATATAACTGCAATCATGAGTGGATTCTTAAAATTTCTAAAGGCCAATATCATTACTGAATTACCAAAGATTATCGGTGTCCAGTCAGATCATGCTGACCCTGTGTACCGCTATTACTTAGAAGATGATCCTTTGAAACAGCGATTTGAGCCAGTTACTGTAAAGGCGAGTGTGGCACAGGCAGCTATGATCGGAAACCCTGTTTCTATGCCACGTGTAATTGATTTAGTTCGTGAGTATAATCAGGCAGCCGGTCAAAAAAAGATATTCGTCATCCAGGTAACCGAACAGGAAATAATGGATGCCATGGTAATAGCAAACAGAAATGGTAATATTGCTTGTACCCAAGGAGGGGAGTCTATGGCTGGTTTTATGAAGGCCATACGTGGAGGTTGTATCTCCAAAGGAGAAACGGGCATACTTACTGCCACGGCCCATGCCCTGAAATTCTCTTCCTTTCAGGAAATGTATCTTTCTGATAGATTTCCACCTGAATTTGATGTCAAGCCCAAAAAAGAATTTAAAAATATTCCTGTCTTAGTCCAGCCAGATGATCTCAGAAGCCTACCGCAGGCTGGAGAGTCTATCCAGGGGGAAGCGCTTGATCTCTTTATTAAAGCAACTGCAGCAAAAATTGCCAGGATTTTGCATCTAAAGAAAAAATAGGTGATATTAGTCCCGATAAATCGGGATTGTCCGTTGAAAAGAAAAGGAAAACAAAATAATTTGAATAACTATTAACCAGCATACTGAAACTTTTCGTATTTACACATTGTATCCGATTACAAATACAACTGACTGCTCACAACTAACCATGGTCATGATCAAAAGATAGCCCGAAAATGAAAATAATTTCACGGTATCTTTATAAAGAGTTCTTTACTTTCTTTGTTATCTCCTTGATTACCTTTTTACTCATTTACCTTGTAATAGAATTCTTTGGAAAAATAGACAATTTCATGGAGGCTCATGTCCCTCTAAAGGTGGCCTTTTCATTTTTTGTCTATAAGATACCTTTTGTTGTTCAGCAGATGATACCGGTATCAGCCCTCATCTCTGTTATGCTCACGTTAGGCATAATGAATAAACACAATGAGATATTGGCGATAAAAAATTGTGGGATAAGCCTGTTTCGCCTTTTTTATCCTTTAATAGTAATTGCTATTTTTATTGGAGTTGGCTCCTTTTTTCTCTCTGAATCTATTGTCCCTATCACAAGCTCGGTGGCTAATAATATATGGAAAACACAGGTTGAAAAAAAGGATCCTCAAGGAGTATATAAATTGTCTCACCTCTGGTATAGGGGAAAGGACTCCATTTATCAGATTCGCTCATACGACAGCAGGAAGAATATAATAGAAGGACTTTCAATCTTTTTCTTTGATAATACCTTCACATTACATAAAAGAATCGATGCAAGAAAGGCTAAATGGGTTAATGGCATATGGTATCTTAATGATGGGCTTATTCAAGAAATTGCACCTGATGGGTTGAGAAAAACAGTGAGGTTTCGCAATCATACAATACAACTTCCTGAAACCCCCCACGTTTTTGAGAGGACTATGAAGGCTCCAGAAGAGATGAGTTTTTGGGAGCTAAAAAAGTATACGAGAAAAATAAGTGAAGAGGGGTATGATTCAACCAAGTGCCGGGTAGAGCTCCACAATAAAATAGCCTTTCCCTTCATATCAATGGTACTCACATTGATAGGAATTCCGCTGGGCTTGAGAAAGAAAAAAGGCGGGATTCCTTTTGGCATTACTATTGGCATAGGCATCAGTTTTCTCTATCTGCTCACATTTGGCCTCTCCAGATCTCTGGCCCTATCAGGGGCCTTGCCCCCGGCTTTAGGTGCATGGCTTGCAAACCTTCTTTTTTTACTCTTCGGGATTTATCTTATACTGGCAGAAGAAAGTTGAGGAAGGATAGTAAGGCTAAGGTATAGTTGCCTCTAAAGCCATTGCTATCTTTTTCTTAAGTTCAGTTAAATCAAAAGATTTAATTACATAAAAATCCGCAGCAATAGATTTAATGTCTTCTTTAAAGGTATCGTAGGCAGTACACAGTATGACCGGTAAGTTATAAAATTTATTCCTAATATCCTGCAGGAGATCGAGACCATTGTAGTCAATCATTTTTATATCCAGTATAACTATATCAGGTTTTTCTTTATCTATTCTCTCTGTCAATTCATATCCATCTGCGGCTGTGATAACCTCATAGCCGACCTCGGTTAACTCCTCAGAGTAAAGCAATCTGATATGTTCTTCATCATCAACAACTAATATCTTGGCCATCGTCAATCTCCCCTCACACTAAAATTGACCAAAAACTAATTAGGCTTACTCTCCATTCCAGTGCTTCATTAAAAGCTTTTTGGTTGCCTCAAACTGGAGGCACTCTTCTTCAATCAACTCTTCTGAATCCCTTATGGACATCCTCTCTGTTTTTTTCACATAAGAAAGAGTTTTACCGAGATATATAGGGATAAGGGAATCTAAAAGTTCATCTTCTACCCACAGTTTATCCCTGTAGGCAACAGTAAAATCGATCAAAACATTGATCCATAGGTTGGTAGGAAAATCAAACTGGTCTTTATTTATTTTCCTTACCTCTTGTAATTTATTCACAGTCTCTTTCTGGAGGATTTTCTCCCAAATGTGACTGCAGGTATTAAAACCATTCTGAAATTTTGTAAATAATGTTTCCTTATTGACCTTCACAGGTGGTGGCATTTCAGTTTCTCCGAGGCCAAAACCAAAGATTGAAGTGGGCTTACTCCATTTTACATTACTCCAGAAAGGATAAAATTTTATCATCATATTGAAAATAGTTCCTACCACCTGCCTGAACATGGGTCCAAGATCTGCGCCCGGATCCTTAGCTCGATGAATCTTGGGCCTGCCCATAAAGGCCTGGCAGATGGGGATATTTTCATTCATGGCAAGAGTCGTCATCCAGATGTCAATACCAAAATTGGCTATAGCCTCTGACCAGGTATCACTTTCAAGATATATTTGGGCCAATTTTCCACAAAAGCCAAAATCACCACCTATAGGTTGTCTCACCCTTCTGCCATAGAGAGATCGTGTCAAGGGATAGGCGATAGAGTTTGTTATGGTGCCATCATATTTATGTCGCACATAAAGAGGAGCAACATAACCAAAATCTTGAAAG
>Ga0315534_1000539_pt1 | contig 26329 bp, 23 predicted proteins | sample SalMarSW160240MG_FD_203094 | JGI IMG/M metagenome (GOLD analysis project Ga0315534, IMG submission 203094) | Salt marsh sediment microbial communities from the Plum Island Ecosystem LTER, Massachusetts, United States - Salt Marsh Sediment SW1602-40 ...
GATTTTAAAAATAAACTATCTCAATATTTTAGAACAAAAAGATTCAATCTGGATATGAGAAAATATCTGCTTGCTAAAATTGACAATTAGAAAACATAATCTATTTGGTATAATATTATTATTATTTTAATAATATTATTTTTCTAGTTATAACTTTAATAAATTTTATAAATATCTGTCTGAGTAAACTAAGAAATATCAACATTACCTTCTCAAAGTATCATTGACCGAATTTGAAGGAAATAGTACAGAAGAAAATAATTTCTCCAACAATAGGATTTCTCGGAGAGACTTCTTAAAATTTCTAGGGGCTGGAGCTGTTACTATTGGAATGGCAAATTTTATTGGTATTGACAAATTATTGCAAAGTGCTTTTGCAAAACAAGAAAATTATAACTACAAAGATTATAATAACAACAACACCAATTCTTCGAATTATCGAAGTGAAAAGGCATTTGATATTCGAGTTGATGCTGCAAGATTTGAAAGAGACATTAGTATTCCCCCTATATACAACAATGGTGATGAAAGTCTATATAAAAATAAAATTGCAGGCTTTTCTAAGGGTTTGCCCCATAACAATCTGGGAGAAGTAGATCTAGAAGCGTACTCAAAACTTGTCCATGCATTATATACAAAAGATTTCAAGGATTTTGAGAATATTCCATTGGGTGGGAATTCTCAGTTAGATGTACTCCAAACTCTTGGAATAGGAGCAACAAATCTAACAAATCAAATCTCTGCATTTGAATATAAAAGCAATCCATCATCAAATAGTAATGATGACAGTAGTGGTAGCAATAATTCTCTTAAATTAATTAATCCGATGGCAGCATTTTCATTTGCATTAATTGGTCCAGATTCTCACAATTTATTTTTAAAACCTGCTCCTACTTTTGATAGTGCAGAAGAAGCTGGCGAGATTGCAGAAGTATACTGGCAGGCTATTGGTCGAGATATAGCATTTACAGAATATGATAGTAATCCTTTGATAGATAATGCCAGTAAGGATCTTTCAAATTTCAGCAGGTTTTATGGTCCTAAACAATATGGAAATGTTACTCCAAAAACCATATTCAGAGGAAATACATTTGGGGATCTAAATGGTCCATACATATCACAATTTTTACTAAAACCTATACCATATGGTGCACTTACAATAGATCAAAAGTATCATGTGGCTGCAGCTGGTTCAGATTTTATGACCTCTTATTCTTCTTGGCTTTCTTGTCAGAACGGTCTAGTTACTGAAACAGAAAATCTAGATGGGACTCCACGATATTTACGAAATGGTAGAGATCTTGCTGAATATGTACATAAGGATTTCCCATTTCTACCCTATCTCAATGCTTGCCTTATATTGCTTGGTTCCGGATCTTCTTTTGATACAGGAAATGTATACTCTAGTTCTATAACACAAATAGGCTTCTCAACATTTGGGGCTCCACATGTATTGTCTATGATCTCAACTGTGGCAAATTTAGCAATAAAAGCTGCATGGTTTCAAAAATGGTTAGTACATAGAAGGTTAAGACCTGAAAAATTTGGTGGTTGTATACATAACAACATGATTGGAAGGACTGAATATCCTATCAATTATGAAATATTAGATTCGGCTGTTTTGGATATTATATATAAACAAAATAAAACTTATTTCTTACCAATGTCGTATCCAGAAGGTTGTCCTACACATCCAGCATACCCTGCTGGTCATGCTACTGTTGCAGGAGCATGTACAACGATCTTAAAAGTATTTTTTGATGAAAATACTATCATACTGGATGCAGTTATTCCAAATTCAGATGGACAAAACCTTATTCCATACAGGGGATCAGAAGTATTAACTGTTTGTGGGGAGCTAAATAAATTAGCTTCCAATATTTCAATAGGCCGAGATTTTGCAGGTGTTCATTGGAGATCTGATGCAATAAGTGGAATGAAACTAGGTGAAGAACTAGCAATACGATATTTATTAGAACAAAAAAACATATTTTTTGAGAAATCAAGTTTTAGGTTTACCAAATTTGATGTAACTCGAACTGAAATAAAGTTGTAAACTTAGAGCTATTCCAAAGAGATAGCAAGAGATCTGTAATTTCTTCTCTTATGCAATAATATTTAAGTTTAAAAATATGTTAGAAAGGTTACAAGTATTCCAGATGATCTATGGAATGGAATTGAAAAAATTTTACCTGATGAGAAACCAGAGAATACCATTGAAAGACCAATAGTTGCATATAGAAAAGTGCTTGATGGTATAGTATTTGTTCTAAGAACTGGATGTCAATGGAAAATGTTACCCAAAGAACATGACTCAGGTTCAACATGTCATAGAAGATATCAGGAATAGAGACAATCAGGTATATTCGATAAACTATGGACCAGGTTACTAAAAATATACGATAAAATGATAGGAATCAAATGGAATTGGCAATCACTTTATTTTATTTCAAGTCTTTTTCAATTTTGAATCATAGAATTGTGTTGAAATCTTTACTATATAATCACATCATATGGCTCTGTTAAAATAATGAATAAAGTAGAAATCTGTTCCATTGCTCTATTATGTTCTAAGCTCAATTTTAGAAATTCTTTGAATTTCATTCCTAAATATTTCTTAATTTAAGAGCGCCAAAAATTTTAAGATCTTTTTCTAATGTCTAATAATTCATAATTTTTGGAAGAGTTTATCTATAACTACGGTAATTGTAAGTTATGCAAAATATGATTGGAATGCTGGCACAGTCGTTTGGTATAGATCCACAATTGGCTAGTATGGCAGTTAATGGTGCAACAAAAATGTTTCTCAAAAAATCTTCTCCTAAGGCTTCTTCGGGTCTCTTATCTGCGTTACCAAAGGATATTACTGACCAATTTGATGACAATGAGAAACAAAAGTTCAAAACAACACAAGATAATGTAAATCGTTATGATTTGCTAAAACAATTGTCAGAAATAACAGGTATAAAAGATATAGATAAATTAGATAATTTTGCTGATGTTATTTTGGATAGTATAAAACAAAATACTAGAATTGATTTAAGTGACGGTCTGGACAAAGAAGAATTGTTACAAGGATTAAAAGATTTATCAAGACAACAACATTAATAATAACAATAATAATCTCATAGATTTTAATTCTTTAGTTTTTTTAGACTTTTAAATCTCTATCAAAACCCTATACTGGCTCTGTTCAGATAAGCAGTAAGATCTATAGCTCAGAGTGTTCCAAATATAGTATGAAAATTAAATTCGAAAGAAATGATACATCAAACTATATTGTAATATAGTCTCTTTATCTATATTTTCTTGGTTTAAGCATACGTAATACTTCTAAAGCATTAACTATATTTAGAGATAATAAAAGAAGTTATGTTTCTGATTGGAATTGGATACAAAGATTTGGATCTTCTGGGATCTACAAAAGGAAAAGGGTATCTGCTTTTATTATAGATGGAACAATTATCCAGATTGGTAACCAGCATTTCTGGTTATGGTTTTGCATTGAACCAATACATAGTTCTCTGCTTGGAACCTACATCTCAGAAGAAAGAAACATGATTGTTGCTGAAAAATTCATTAGATCGCTGGTTAATAAATATGGAAAACATACTGTTAAGCCTTATACATATGGAGGTCCATGGTATGATGAAGCATGTAACGTAATTGGATTGAAACACTATCTGCCTTCAGCATATCAGAAGAGTTTGATGAAGAGAGTCAACCAATATTTGAAAGACAGAATAGAAAGTTTTTCGGACGATGACCATCCATGTAGATAAAAAGAAGATTGTAACCTATTTCATTCACATATCCGTATACAATACTTCTTTGTTTCTATTCTAAAGTTACAATAATAGCTATAATAATTTTTGGTTAAAGATTCTGAACATTATCTTAAAGTAACAGGTTCATTAAGACATTAGTTTTTAAATATCTTATATAGAATTCCATCATCAAATGACAAAACATACATATTTCCATCTGGGCCTGTTTCAAGGTCTGTTATTCCTTTAAATCCAGTTCCAAATATGATTGATGATGTTTCATGATCAGTATCAATCACTCTGTCGTGTAATTGATCTGGATATTGATTTATATCTATGTCTTCTCTCTGTTCATCTACAGTAATCAAATATAAATTCCCATTATTATAATCGCCTACAAATAAATTATTATAATATCTAGATCCTAATTTTGACGAATTCAGAAATTCTATATCCGTTAAGCCTACGGAAGATTTCCAGCTAAGAACAGGATCCCGATAATGGGAGCCGGGTATCATTACAAGATCTTTTTCGTTTTTATCTGTCCTTTCGATTGGTCCCATAACTTGATTCCATCCACTATTAAATCCAGGTTTAACAATGTTAATTTCATCATAAGATTCTGGACCATTCTCAGATTCCCAGAGATATCCTGATTCAGGATCTATAGCAATACCAAAACTGTTTCTCATTCCATATGCAAAATACTTTGACAAATCTTTATCCTTAAAAAATGGATTATTGTTAACTGCCATACCATCCACAGATCCAATTCTAAAAATTACTCCTGTGTCGTCTATTCTATCATTAGATTTATTGTTTTGTAAAAGTCCAGTATTATTCAGATCAGCATGATTAAGATCTCCTATAACCGTATATAGAATAGAAGATTCATCTTTTGTATTTTTTTTTATTACCAGTCTAGCCCCATCGTGATTGGGTCCAGGTAAGGCAGGAAGATCCAAAATCAACTTCGGATTTTGCAAAGTGTTCCCATCCCAAGAATATTTAAAAACCCTGTTTCTAATAGGATCTACACTTGAATCTGTGAAATAAAAGAACAAATCATTATCGTTTGATTCAACTGCCAATAAACCCCTTCCACTTTTCTGCTCAACATCAAAATGAAAGATACTTCGTGCTATGTAGGTCTTAGACGAGAGTAACTTTACATCTCCATTTTTCTCAATAAGTACAATGTCATTATCTAGGAAGGTGATTCCAGTAGGCTTAGATAAATTCGCCATTATAATTTCTATATTTAATGACGAATCTTTAAGATATGGATCTGCAAAAACATAATAAAGAAAATTGATTAGCAAGAAAGATATAATTATTATTACAATATGGAAAATCATCATTAGTTAATCCATATAATCATATTTAATTGAACTACTTGAAATAAATTCTCAACCATTTTAATTCGAGATATATAATAAGGATTATATTCCTACTAATTTTCTTTCCAGAGTATATTTATCAATTCTAATATCTCAAAATTATATTTTTTATTAATTTTAGTTAGTAACAAAAACATATATCATATATTATCTAAATTGATTTGTCCTAACTGACTTTTGCTAACATATTGAACTAATTTATACAAACTTTCATAATTTCGCTAACCAATTATTCTTACCAGATACTTTATTTACGATATCCAGATTGAATCTTGTATTACTGTAGTAACAATAATATTGTATTTTAGAGATTTAAATGTTGGATATTAACAAAGTAGATCCTTTGCGTAGGTAGAAATCGTACAGCTATATCCCTCTTTTATGCTATTAATATCAATCAATAAATGTGCTAAACTACGATAGTATATCTAAAAAGCCATTATTGTTTAGATCATTTGCAGGATTAGAACTATATGAATTTGATTCCATTTTCAAACAAGTAGAATCAAAATATCCAAAATATGAGCTAAAACGTCTATCTAAGAGAAAGATAAAAAAAATTAGGTACATGAACAATTTAAGATCCGATAAGAGATAGGTTTCTCATGCTTTTAGTTTACTACAAATTAGATGTTTTGCGTAATAAGCAACAAGGTAAAATTTTACATAATTTAATATGTTCCATTGTCAAAATTTACTTTAGATATAGAATAATTTTATTATTTTATATTTATTTTTGTAATATTTTTATCCAGATCTAATTACGCAAAACATCTATTATACAAAAACAACGCGTTATCAGGATTTTTGTTTGATCTGGATCAGAGCAATATACATAGAGATGTAAGATATATTGCACATATAGTATCAAGTTTTATTCCTCTACCTCAAAAGTTGTACAACATTACTAGAAGATTGAGAACAGTAGAAGAAGTAGAGATCTATTTTCCAGGATTTAAGGCATTCATATAAGCAACTGAACAGGAAATAATACCAAGACCCAAAGATAACAATACACAAAAAGAGTACTATTCTGGTAAAAAGAAAAGACATATTGTAAAGACACAACCGATTGTAAACAAGAAAGGAAGGGAGAAATATTGCATAAATCAAAATACCACAATAAATGAAAATAACATGACTATACATTATACAAGGATGAGAATTTAACAACACCCAAAGATGTAAGAAATTATTTTGATCTTGGCTACATTGGAATTGAAAAAATAATATGGTTGCTGCAAAAAAGAGTATATCAAGTCATTAGTTGCACGGATAGATAACAAAGGATACAAGGCATCAATTCATGAAAAGTTCAGAAAAATTTTAAAAATTTTAGAGATGATGTATAGCAATCTGATTAGGTTATCTTATTTCTTTTCCATTTAGTTTTTTTCATATTTTCGAGATTTTCTATTTGTGAGAACAATTGTTTTATAATAACACTATTTACTAAAACAAACTTGGATGTTGTTCAATATGCTGTATAGAAAATCCTATATGTGAATATTGATTTATACATTCATAATATCCCTGAGATTCTTGGTCATCTCCATTTATTCCAACAAATTCTGCATAGGTAGGAAATTCATCTTCCGTATAGTAATAAAGCATACCATTCTGGTCAAGTGCTATATATGCATCACAGTTTGAAACTTGTAACTGTCTTTCATCAACACCATAAAGTTCTACAACAGGTGACATCAATCCCTTCTTATTGTCGGTATGGTACAATCCTAAAACATGTCCAATCTCATGCAAGATTGCATTGTATGCCGTGTATTTACCATGTCCGTTCTTTTTTAAAAGTTCAGGTGTAAATGCTTCAGACCAAGCAGTAATGTCAACATATTGAATAACTCTGTCATTTCCATACTCTGTATATGCTATAATGGTATTAGCAAGAACCTCAGCTTCGTATTTAGAATAATCAAAATCAAATCTATCATTTATCTCCTTTTCCATATCTGTTAATTTCTGCTGACTCTCTATTGTACTAAATAATATGTCTGCTGAAGATATATCATCTATCTTCACGAAAGATATAATATTTTTCATCTTTACTTGCCAGTTATAAAGTGCAGCATCAACTATTGCATTAAAGTATTTGTTATCTGAATCAACTACGTACGTCAGTATCCCATCATCCAGATTCTCATTCCAGAAACAACACACTTCTATCTTTTCTGCAGCATTTGCAGGTTTGATATCAATACTAGTTAAAGAAAATAAAATACCTGAAATAACAATTATTCCAAGAATAACAAAAAAATGATATGTTAAATCATTCTGGGGATTATCAAATAATAAATATTTACGAGCCTGAGTTTGTCTTACTATAATAACTTCCATTAAATTATCGATGGTTTTCAACTATGTATCCTTATAGATTATAAGAGCTATATTTCTATTGTTTTTTATTTCTTTTTTTAATATTCAATATTGATAACAAAAATAATATAAGAGCATGAATTAAATCTGTGTAAAAAGTATTATGAGTTCCATAGTTATTTTAACATAAATCTTATTACGATAAATTCTCTTTGAATAGTAGAAAATGAATCTTTCAATTATATTCATAACAATACCTATCCTCGTTAGTGTAATGGAATATCTGGAAACCAATTACTTATTTATAGTGAAAAAGATGATGACGATAAAGAACTATCAGAACATGACGTTGAAAGTTGATGTGGAGCCTCAGATTACTATGAGGCACATAAAGAACAATGTGATAAACTTTATGATATGTTAGATAAATGAATTATCAAAGATGACAAAGATTTCGAATACGATTAATTATATATTTCACATGTGTTTATGTACTAGCAGCAATCCAAGGTCTGGATATTATAGAACTGAAAGAAAACCAAATATCAAGAAGGATTTGAAAATGAAAATTTAAATACTTTTTTAATATGTTATCTTCAATAATAGCAAACAATCTATAAAGTCTGTTTGCAATCTTTTTCTAAATATCTTTAAAGTTCTAAGAAATTCATATGATATTGATGTACAAATTAAGATAAATCATAAAAGTGTCGGATAAAAGCAAAGTTCTCTAACGAATTTTTAAATGTATCAACCATTAAAATCTGAAATTCAAGTTCAAGTTGTATTAAAACGCTATTTTTGCTGACAGAATTCTTCTCCAAGTATTTGTTCTAGTTGTTGTTGAATTGTTTTGCTTGGCCAATTCTTACTTAAATACGACAACATCGAGAAAAAAATATAATATTTTGTTTAGATAAATAACATCCAACCAATAAAATTATATTAATTATTTATAGAACAAAAAATGATGAGGCCGTATCGCAAATTATCATTATCATCATCCAAAAGAATCGTTCTGGCTTTATCATTTCTTTTTATATTTACTTTTACTATAACTCTAGCTGAGGGTCAAACTAGTAATTCGACAGATTTAGAAACATTGTTGGAAACAGCTAATGGTTTGTTTAACCAAAAAAAATATGATGAATCAATCCCTTACTATGACAACATCCTGATGATAAACGCATCAAATATTGATGCTCTCAATCACAAAGGTCTTGCTCTATGGGAGTTACACAAATATATTGAATCACTTCCCTATTTTGACCAAATCCTTGAAATAAATCCATCAAATGTAAAGGCTTTAAATAACAAAGGACTTGCTTTGTTGGGATTGCAAAAAAATGATGAGGCAATACAGTATTTCGACAAAGTTTTATCTATAAATTCATCAGATGTTTATGCTCTAAATAATAAGGGCGGTGCTTTATTGATATTGCAAAAAAATGATGAGGCAATACAGTATTTCGACAAAGTTTTATCTATAAATTCATCAGATGTTTATGCTCTAAATAACAAAGCAGAAGCCTTAGCTGAAATGGGAAAGAATCTCGAAGCACTTTCAGTAATAGAAAAAGCAGCTATAGATAATCCAAAGGATGAAACCTTGCAAAGTACTATGGCTTTTGTGCTTGCTAATATGGGAAAAGACGATGAAGCCACACTATATTACGAGAAAGCCCTAAAAATAAATCCTAATTTAATTGAAATATTATATGAAGACGAGGTAGAGCAATTCAACAGAGTTATGGGTAATCAAACAAAATCTCACTAACAAAAACAACAACAAAAACAAAAACAACAACAATAAATGTAAATTTAATTCAACTTTTTTATTGTTATATGTTATCTAGTTTCTCAGATACAAAAACAGATTTTATGGTATATGAACCTGGTATTTTTTAATGCTTGTATTTTTTATTCTCTGTCTTTACATTACTATAAAGATAAATATTCTATTTCTAAAAACTTTAACAAAGATTTATTAAAATAGAATATCTAAAGCTAAATCTATCTGGTCAATCTAACAGCAATTAGGGTTCCATTTTGTAGCTGCTTCAGCAACTCCTATTCCTAAAATTCCAATATCAGCTATGTAGAATGTACCCAATACGCCTAATGTAATTGCAGCACTGATACCGAATGCTACTAATGTAGGATGTGGAACCTTCACATTACTTTGAATGTGGGCTTTCATAGCTCTTACTATCTTTAGCAATTTATTTCTAAATTAACAGCGCCTTTCAAATATATAGGCATTTCTAGTTAATTTTTCTATTATTTAAAACCATAAAATTGTTTTAGATATTTGATACTTTTTATTTTATAACAATTTATGACCTATAACATTTGATTTCAAATTAGTCATATAAGCTCATAAGATACAGATGATAAAAAATCTATCATTCAAAAAAAAGCATAGTAAAGAGATTTGCTTTAGATACAAAATAGACTTTCAAAAAGAATCAAATTTTGACCAGTTATGTAAGTGAAAATCTAATAAATAAAAGTCAATATTGAAAAATATTGAAAAGAAAATAATAATATTTCAAACAAAATTATCATGAATTTAACAATATTTTTTATTGCAATGCTCTCATCTTAAACAGGCCAATACCAGATCATGAAACTATAATGTTGACGTTAATAAAATTTACTTTAGATTCAAAAGAACATTCATCTAAATAAGCAGTAGGTTAGTTATCAAAATAATCTAAGCTAACAGAGGAAGAAGAAAAATAAACTACATCATGCAAAGAAGGTAACAATTTTTTTATGATATAACCTAGTGGGTATTTACTTATCTCAAACATAAGGTATTATGAACAGGAACGAATGAGATTTTTAAAATACTAGAAAGAGGAAAACATGTATTAAAAAAATCCGGTTCTGTTGAATTGTCATTGTTTAAATCAATCTTTGGTAAGAAGTTTGTAAAACGCTTATAGTAATGCTTAAAACTAATTTTATATTTTAATTTTTATGGCAACTGAAAAGACTTTAAATCAAAATCAACTCAGAAGATTATCGGACCTACTAGACATTGCAATAGGTAATAAAGAACATCAACATCCACGTGACACACAAAGGGCAGCAGTTCTTTTTTATAGTATAAATAAACTTGGTTATCAATTTGTTGATACCCATGTATATGACATAATAGATAATAATTCTCGTTTTTCATATTCGGATTCAATGAAAAAAACACTGGGGGGTATAGCTAACGCTTGTAACGACCTTGTAGAAGGTTTATACAATGCAGAAAATAGTATGTTTAATATTACAACTGAAGAACAATTACAACAATAATAACCGTATTTTTGAATCATAATTTCTCCTTTTGATGTTTGAAAGTGGATAAGTAAAGCTAAATATATCCTCATTATAGTATAATAACAAGACAAAATCAATCGTCTGTCGAACAGAGCCTGCAAATACCACTTATTACATCTCTTTCAATGTGAAAGGTTTCGATAACAAAAATGCTCAATAATAATCGAGATCAACATGTTTTTTGTATTTTCTTAATTAAAATAGATAAAATGTTAACATATTTGTTAACATGAAATTTCGTTCAATTATACAATTGGGATAAGATTGTTAACATCTATAAAATTTGGTTAACCAAACAATTTTCTATGTAAAATGGTTCAAGATATCCATCTGTTCCATTTGGTTTAGTTTTTTCATTGGAAATCTTTTCCATTTTTTTTAATTCCTTATCTTTCATTCCAGGATTTTCAGATCATGTCTTTTCAGCCTTGTAGATATTTGTTGTTATTATTGAGATCTTTAGAGAATTTAACCTGAATTTTACATTATTACATCTAAATTTTTTTGTTATGCATAAATATAGTATTTCCTTCACTATCTCTTTATTTGTTACTCTTCCAGGTTGTATATCATGTGGTTTTCTACTTTTATCATGTAAATCTTATATTCCATGCCTTATGTACCTGTTCTTGCACTTATAGTATATCTTTCTAAATATCGGATATATACAATTGATATCAGTTACTGTATCACCAGTCAGTCAGTTTTTTTATGAATTAAATTGTATTTTGCTTGCGATTATATTTGATAAACACTTGAATGGTACAAGAAAGTTTAACGTATGTCAGTAAATGAAATTGTAAATTGTTGAAAGTACAACAATTAAGCATAACAAATAAATTTCAAGAATAGTTTATAATAAAAAAGGATTTTATAGGAGAAAAGAATTATCCGTTGAATCTAACTAAAAAATCTTTATTTTTAATAGTTTTTTTGATAATATTTGTAGAAAACTCAATTATAATTTTGGCAGATATCGAAGAAAAAGAACACATTTCTCATCAAATAATAGTAATAAATTCATTGATAGCAGTGATAATCGCAATTCTGGTATTATTTCAAGAAAGTGAAGACAAGAATTTTCATCTAAAGACAAGAATATCAGTTGTCTTAGGACTGTCTTGTTGGTTTTTGGCTAATTTAACATGGGCGATATATGATATTGTACTTGATGTAGTACCTCCAGAACCATCTATTGGAGATGCGCTATGGTTATCAGCTTATGTATTTTTAGGTTTTCATCTTTTTGTGTCCTTTAAAAAATTTCGACATAGATTCAATAAAAAATTAATTGGTGTTGGTGTAATAATAGGTGCAGTATATTTGACCATTATGACATATTTTACTTTGAGTATTTCTAGTTTTGAAAATTATCGTGGGATTTCTATGTTTATTGTTCTTTTGTTATATCCTCTTTTTGCTTCTTTATTATTGATATTTTCTATAATTCTACAGGTTGGATTGAGAAAAGATACCCATCATGCTGTTCCTTGGATGTTCGATTCATTAGCAACTATTGCCATCGTCGTAGCAGATAGTTGGTTCGTTATAGTCATGGTAACCAATATAGTTAACGAGATATGGGTTGCGTCGCTTTTCATTAGTGCACACTATCTCATCATGGTTGCTGGATTGATCTGGTATTCCAGGTATTTAACTCACAAAAGCGAGACAAGTATATTATATAAATTTTATAACAATATAAAGAAAAAACAAATTTTGAGTATCATTGGGATTTTGATTGTTATATCGATCTCCTTTTACAGTCTTCCAAATCCTCTGAATTCTATAAATCCTCAATCATCAAATCATAAACATGATAAAGAAATCGGATCTCCCTACGCCCCTGAAGATTTCAAGGAAATAAAATTAGGAGCATTGCTGCCGATAAGAGGTACATTATCATCTGTTGGTGAATCGGATTTAATTATTCTAAATATTGTTACAAAAGATATTAACGAATATCTATCAGAGATCAATTCACCTTATAGAATAAAAATACTAGTTGAAGATACAGAAACAAATCCAGATGTAGCATTAACAAAACTCAAACATCTCAGGGAAAAAGGAGTTGATATTGTAATAGGGCCAGGCAGTAGTTCAGAAATAATGCGTATAAAGAATTACGCAGACCAAAATTGGATAATGGTAATAAGCCCGGCGAGTACCGCACCATCCTTAGCTGTAGTTGGCGATAATATTTTTCGCTTAATTCCTGATGATACAAACCAGGCAAAAGCCATATCAAAAAAAATGTGGGATGATGGAATAAGGGTCATAGTCCCTTTGGTTAGGTCAGATGTTTATGGAAATGACATTCTAAATTTTACACGAATAAACTTTGAAGAATTAGGTGGAACAGTAGTAGATGGAATAAAATACAATCCACCCATAGGCCAATTTGCTGCAAGTTTAAATAGAATTAATTATGTGTATTGGGGTCAGGAGCTAATTACATTAAATTCAAAAGTTAAAGAACTAACTTTAGAATACCCATTGAATCAAATTGGAGTATATCTTGTAGCATTTGATGAAGTGGTTCCAATACTTAGTCAGGCCAATTCCCATCCATTGTTAGAAAAAGTACGCTGGTATGGAAATGAGGCAACTGCAAAGTATAAAAAAATAATTTCCAACCATGAATCATCGATATTTGCTGTAAATTCTAGATATGCTGCACCTTTATATGGATTTAATGAAACAAATAGTAAAAAATTAGAATCATTTTTAGAATCCTATGAGGAATATCATAGAAAAACACCTATAGCATTTGATGGTCCATATATGTACGATGCAGTGTGGTTGGCAACCCTTACAAAAATACAGGCAAAAAATACCAATCAAATACAAGTTTTAAAAAAAGCTTTTCTGAATATATCTGATTTTTTCACTGGAATTACTGGACCAACTATTCTTAACGAGTTTGGTGACCGTTTATACAGTAATTATGATTTCTGGACTGTGAGTGAAAACAACAAAAATGAAACTACAATTGCTGATAGATTAGAATGGATTAAGGTCAGTTAATAAATAAATCATAATAAACAGAGACAAAAAAAAGAAAAAAAATAAAAAACATAGGCATTATTAGTTTGGATAGATATGCCAAATTATATTTTTAGCAGAATAAACACAATCTATTCCTACATTTTCTTCATCCTGTATAGTAAGTGAAACATTACAGGGTAATCCGTTTGTACCATTAGTGATTAGCTCGTTTACTAGTTCTTCTAATTGTTGAGATGATGCTAAACTCAATTATTCGAAAAGTTCTCCCATTTTGATTAAATTATACCAAATAGCTTATGTTTTCTAATTGTCAATTTTAGCAAGCAGATAGTTTCTCATATCAAGATTGAATTTTTTTGTTCTAAAATATAGGGCTATTTTATTTTTGAAATTGGTAAATGATGGATAATATTGCACAACAAGCAGATCGTTTTTGGTTATATGCCATATCTCTTCCAATACCATAAATTCTGGAGATGTAGTAGGAAGATAAACTGAAATCTAATGGTTTTTGTGTTTATCAAAATATTGCAATATTTTTTTTGATTTATAATGTTATTTTGCTTTATCCAGAAAGAGATAGCATTTTGGAAATTACCTATGGATTTGTTTCAGGTAAACTAAAAAAGAACTTGCATTAAACCGATCAAATTGTCTGAATAGTTGTTTCCTTCTAAACTTGTCGCACCAAATAATACAGATTTCTGATGGGATCCTGTAATTCTTACAATTGGTCTTTCATCTTCTCTTATCCACACTTTTCTTACAAGTGAATCATAGAACAAGAATGATTCATTAGCATATACTAATGTAAATTCATCTTTTAAATTGTCCAATATCTTACTGACTTTTTTAAAATTTGCTTTCTCTTCCTATGATGCAGTATTTACATGTACTTTTTGTAGTACTTTCTGTTTGAATACCTACTTGTGCATGAGTCTATATATATGAGTGAAATGATATTTTATTCTACTTTTTCTTACAATCAAATCTTCTACCTGTTTTGTGGTCCTTCCTTGTTTGTTCGATGCTAACTAGTTTTGTATCTGGTATCTTATCTGTTATAGTATTTCTGGTAGTCTGCCACTCGATCTATCTTTTAATCCTTCTATTCCTTCTTCTCTGTATCTCTTTAACCAGTCAGATGCCCATGTTCTGCTTCTATGTAGATCTCTTGTCATCTGTGCAGGAATCTGTGTCTCATATAACCATTTAAAACAAGTAGCATTCTTTCTTTTACATTAGTATCATGTTCAGGTCTGTATAGTTTTTCAAATCTTGTTTTTGTTATTTTTGTTGTATTAATCGATAAGATAAATCATATTAATAATAGTGGTAGCTTATAGCTATTTTGATCTGAAATATTCTTCACATAATACGATATTGTCAGTATATTTATGCTAATTGGTATAGATGAGACTATAATTCAGATTGGTGGTCAACATTTCTGGTTATTGATCTGTATAAAACCAGTACATAAATCTGTGCTTGGAATCTATATCATAGTGAATCAACAATTTACGATCTGTTATCTTTATATTTATTAAATATTAATTATATATGAGTAATAACAGATAATGTTAGCTGTTGAAAAATTAGCCATCTTACACCCAGAGATTGAACATACATTTGTCCTAAATGCGTCTAATGCGGAAGATATTATAACAAAAGATTATCTTCCAAAATTTCAAGTTCAAGATCTGAAAATAAATGAATGTATTCTTGGAACGCCTCTAGCAAACAATGGTATTAGATACGTATTGGTTTGATGATGAATAATGAAAAGTGAACAAGAAATTCGAAACAAAATTGAGGAATTAGAAAAACTAAGGTTCCAGCATTCCAAGTACTGTCATATACCTTTGGATAAATGTGAAGAGGCAAAAGAGTATGATTTACTTATAGACATACTGGAATGGGTCTTGAAAAGTTAAAAATATAAGATATTGTTAATTTAAGCTTCGATGTATTAATAACCAAATAATAATAAAATAATAGTTTCAGGTAAAAGTCATTTATATGAGATAATTCTATTAAATCTGTATATCTGTAGTTTAAATCATTGTGAATATTTTTTCTTTTCTTCCAAATCTTCATTTTTGTCCAAATATCCTATTTAACTATATTTATTACCATATATATACTAGAATTTGATTTTTTTAATTGAAAAACTGATGACATTCCGCATGGACATAAACCATCTTTTATTACAATTAGAACATTTGACCCCAGTAATCTTTACCTATCAGTACCTAACGCCATTTAAGAGAACTATCTATATTCTTGAGAATACTTATGGACATTTGGGAAGTTGGATAATTATGAAATTCGTTAAGGTACAACTTTTATTGTATTATAAGATTTTAACGGTACTTACATAAAACAAAAACAACGACAGCAATTTCTTTATTATTGAATTTGTTTAAGTATTTGACTAAATATAAAGATATTATAATGATAGCAAATGAAAAAGGTATTGTTTCTGTAATATCAATTATATTGAAATGTCTATAGGATTCTACTTAACCTGAATAAAATTATAGCTTTTATTCAAAAATTAAAGTTTATTAAAAATAAGTAATTAAAACTAAAAGATAAATGCAGAGTAATAGTATAGTTAAAACTATTGCTTTCTTAAATAATAGATTTTGAATAGAAATTACAAATTTAATCATTGAATAATAATAATTGGAAAAGTAATCTTATAGAGGATTATTGCCATATTTTTTATTCCTTATTTCTCCCTATTTTTCTTTTCTCAATATCTGTAATATTTCTTTTTTCCATTTGTTCTTTTCTTTTTCTTGTTGCGACAAATCCTTCCAGACATCATATGCCTTATTATATCTTGTAGACCAGTCTTGACAACCCATATCTTGTCCTATATCTGGTTTACTGGATGATTTCTTTTTCAAGTTATCAGTATTTGAAATATTTTGTTCCTTCTGGTTTTCTTCTCTTATCTGTAATTTCTTTGCGTTAGATATTTCTGATAGATATTGTTTATTGTCTTTGTTAGTTATATAGTCATGTATTACTGGATTGTCTATATCATGCCAAATTACTAATCCCTGAACAACAGTAGGAGCATCAGTAGTTGAAGTAGTAGTAGTAGATAAATTGTATGCGATAGATAATGTAGCTTGTATAAGACTATCTGTAGGAGGATTATATCCTTGTTTAGAATAATTATATGTAACAGTAGGATATATTACATATTTTATAGGCTTTTCAAAAATTTGACTAAATAAAGTCAATTCTTTTTCTAGAATAGATATATCGTAATAACATCCACTTGCTACAACCAATCCCTCTATAAAATTATCATATTTTGTAGAGACTTTCTCTGTTCCTATTCCTTCAAAATATGTTGTCGGATAAAATTTAATATCTTTATCTTTGTTATCTAGCGCTTTTCTTAGATTAGAATATTCCATAAAATCAATATTATTTACAAATTTTGTATCATTTCTTGTACTTATCCAATTAAAATCATCTATTGTAAATCCTTCAAATGAATTTGGATACTTCATTTCTAAAGAATTAAAATATTTTATCCATCCTTTCCAGTCATAATTTGTATCAGAATTACCTTCTGAAGGTGGACGAAGAATAATTATTATTTTTAGAGTAGTTTGTTCGGCAGATTTTAGTAATCGCTCTGTTAATTTTGCAGATTCACGGTCTTGAAAATTATTCATAGGAAAATAGTATTCATGAAAACCTTGGTTACGAAGAACTTGTATCGCATTTTTTTGCTCTTCTTCGTTCAACTGCTCAAGAATAAGGCTATTATTTAAAGGAGCCCAGGCACCTATGCTAATGTAATCTTCAAGAGTATCATAGTGGCTATTGTTATTTATTAAAATAGTTGGATTATTATTATAATTAGTAATAATATTTTCTGCATTTATGTTTTGTAACCAATGATGTTCATCATCTATATTATTGGATAGAAATAATAACTGTAGATTGGTTATAATAAAATTTAATATGAAAAATTCAGCTGTGTTGTCTTGATAATAAAACTGAAAATATAGAAAAAATGTTATAATTATTAAAGATATAATCAATAATAGAAAATTCATAAAAAACAAATATTGATTTTAGTTATCTTCTTGAATATATATTTTAATTGTTAAATCATTATGTTAAAATAATAATTAAATTTTAAAGTAAATTTCTAATACTCGTCCTAAATTTTTCATTTATTATAATATATAAATATAATAGAACTAATCGTATGTCCAACTGAGCATTAAAATCACGAAGTTTATTTTTTTTTAATTATGACAGGGTGATTGCTAACATCCCACTTTAATCTGAGAATATTTTCTTTGTTAAAGAAAGTTAGTAAGAAATTTTTTGACGATATTATCTACACTTTGTTGACTTGCGAAGATGTAGTTATTTAGATTTATTCCATTTTTTTTAAAAGTCATGCAGTTTTTCCATATACATTTTGTACTTTTTGTAACAACAGCTGTGTCCTAGTTCTGCTGTTGACTTGTTGAATTCACAACTCCTATTTCAGTATTGTATTAATTTTAATGTAATTTTTAAATTAGTTTAGTTATTTTTTGTAAATAAAATTATTTTTACCAGATTTTTATTGACCTTAAAATGATTATAAAAAAGATTATTGGTATAATAATCATAATAATAAAAATGAAGGGTAAAATAGATAAAGTATTAAACTCGACAGGTATAGCAAATGGAAATGGAAAAATGTAGATAAAGCTATTTTCATCATTATTTTGATTTCCTATCTTGTCTTCTGAAATAATATCATCATTAGTAGTAATATTATTGAGATTAAAAACAGATGGATACGATGTTAATACCAAAAATATCCCTAGAAATAATATCGATGAGGCAATTATAATATTTATAATGTTAGTTATGTTACGATTATTTTTCTGTAATTTGAATTGGTTTTCTCGTTGCTCTTCTTTCCATTGTTGTTGTTGCTGTTTTTTTTCCTTTTCTTCTCGCTTTCTAAATTGGCATTGAGAACAAAAAAGTTCATCTTCTTTCATACAAAAAGTACAAAACTCCCTATTACATTCTAGACAAATGTATCTAGCATCATGAATCTTACAATTTTTGCATTTTTTCATTTCTATAAACTAATATAATTTAAAAAAATAAAAAAAAACAAAATAAAAAATATTGCTACTAGAGATACTAAAGATATTGTAGATAATAGATTAATATTTTTATTGTCATTATTAAATATAATTGGAATTGGACCGAGAAAAAGAATTCCCTTAAAAGTTAGAGTGTTTTGTTTATGAGGTTTAATTAAAAAAGAATAAAGCAAAATACTACCAATTGCTATTAGAATAACTCCACTTGTGAACACAAATACATCAAACATAATCATAATAATAGTTATGAATTGTATGATATGATAAACCGAATTTAAATTTAATTTTTCACTTTGTCGTATTAGTAACAATAATAAATATTGAAAATTTAAAAATTTACTCTATTCGAACGACATGAACATCTATTTTCTATATTGTCATAATCACTTGAATAATAAAATTATGTTTTATTTAATTATTTAATTGATTAATAAAGAAAAAAGTAGAGTGTGCTTTCTAACTAACTATGTGTTACATTATTCTATAAATCCAAAAAACTTTGGATTCGAACCCAGCATACATATACCACACAGTAACTCTTGATATCTGATTTCTATAAAAACAAGTAAAGTCTTATACTCAAAGATGATCCCATCATTTTTTTAATTTTACATCATTTTTTTTAATTATATTATCTAGTGTAGTTGTTGAATAATATCTCTTGGTAAATTCTAATGCTTTTTTCTCTCTGTCTGATAACGATATTCCTAACATGTCTTTGAATTCTAATGCGTTGATAACTGCTTTGGCACCATAGTGATTATTAAAGTAAATCCGCAATTTACTAATAATAGTATTGTTGTTTGAGTTAATTTGCGTTCCTAATTTTATACCTTGTATTTCTTTTACCTTTTCAACCCAAGGTTGCAACTCCTCTCTAGAATAGAGATAATTGTATCTATGTTTTGAATTTCGTCCATGAAATCTCATAAATGAATGGTTTTGTGAAGTCACTATTACCTCAGATAGAAATTGGAGATTATCGGAGGCTGGTGAATCTGTCATTACCGCTGCGATATCATAATGTTTCAACATCTCCCATGGACCTTCTGTGTTCCATGATATATGTCTAAACTCCAAAGCATATTGATAACCCGAAGGTAGGCTAGCAAGAAATTTCTCAGTATTTTTAAATTCATCCACACTAAAACTGGGAGGCAACTGTATCAGAATAGCACCAAGTTTATTTGCTAGCTTGAGAGGTGAAATCTTTTCAAGAAATTCTTCAAGTGACGTTATTGCTCCTTTTTCTATATCTAATCTTTTTAAATGTGTTATTGTTTCAGGAACTTTTATAGAGAATTCAAAATTATCCGGAGTTGCCTTAACCATTCCTTCAAATGTTTGTTTGCTCATGTATTTGTAAAATTTTTCATAAAATGTAGAATCCATTTCTGCAGTATTAAAGAATTTAGAATAATAGGAAAGACGTTTTGTTTGATTGTTAGGATAAAAGACTTTGGTCCATCCACCTTTCTCTGGGGTATCAGGATAACTCCAGCCAGAACAACCAATCATGATTTGGTTCATAATCATATTTTTATAAATATTAGATTCTATTTATCTGAAGAGAATAATACTATATATTCATTCTTTGAGTTTGCAAGATTGTGTTATAAAGTTATTAGAGAGCTCGGATTTGTTTTCTCCTTTTTCTACTAACATCACTCCCTCATCTGCCTGTTTATTGGGATTACTTATAACTATAAACAATGTTGAGATTTTGATAAGGGTCATCATAGAAAGTTACTTACTATATTGGTGGCTAGGATGTTTCTATATTTTTTTATCATAATTTTTTTCTTATGCTAAAATTATCATTGCGGACTCTACTTCTATTTTTCTTTAAACTTTTGTTCAAAGGGTCTAGTTTTTCGTCATCAATATTTGCTATATTTTATAAATGTATTTTAGTACCTTATAACACCTTACTTTAATTATCAAAAAACCCATTCCGTTTTTATATATCTAAATAGACGTTAATCTGAATCAACTAATAACTTCTCAAAACTAAAGTTTAATGTATTTAAATGTTGAAAATCAAATTAATATAATGAACTTACAACAAGATTGTAATTTTGTGGTTGGTATTGTTACTAGTATAATTATTTTTTCAAGTATTATTATTTTCTCATCAATTTCTATTGATTTGCCAACATTAACAATAACCAAAATAACAACTAATGAAGAAAAGGGAAATTATCAAAATAATATTTTTAATTATAATGATATTGAAGCTTTTGCTCAAATAGAGGATAGAACACCACCATCACCACCTGTTGTTAAGCATTCAAAGATTTTGGATTTTCAGGGTGCAAATTATGCAGATGTTACAAACAGTACCGACCTTAATCTTGATAGTTTTACAATTTCACTATGGTTTAACTCAGAAATGAATGTTACCGGAAGAGACATTGCTTTTTTACTAAATAAAGGAGGATTTGGAACAGAAACATTAGGATATAATCTTAATTATGGGATGTGGTTAGATAATAAAGAAAAAATTAACGGCGGATTTGAGTCTAAAACCGGAGAGGATTATTTTTTAACCTCTCAAGGATCTTACGGTGATGGACATTGGCATAACGCTATTTTGACATTTAGTGAAAGGCTACATCTGTTAAGGCTATATGTTGATGGTTTGGAGATTGCAACTAATGCTACACTAGTAGGAATTTCACCGGATAACACAGGAAAACAAACTGTAAGGTTTGGAGCAAATTCTTTGGTTGAGAAGGGACAAGTAAATGGTAATTATACCGGAAAATTAGATGACATACAAGTATGGGATTTTGCTTTTACTAAACCACAAGTAACTAATTTGTTTAACACAGAATCAAAGATGACTAGATAATTACATGGTAGTAGAATTTGACTACAAAGTATGTAATCCTAATTATAATGCAAGAGTAAATAGTATTTGGTTGACAAATGAGATAGTAGTTTTAGTCAAATGAATTCGCACTAATAATCATAAAAGATAGGAGTCGTTCAAGATTTTTTCTCATTGACTAAAAACCAATTTAAGGATTCGTAAAGCCTTCGATTTGCTTCTTGGATTATCAAATTTTTTCTATCTTCAAAAAAAATTACAAGGTTATCCAATTATTCCATTTCTGTCTCAATTATTCAATACATGCATTGTCTTTAATTTACCATTTATTTGGATATTTTTTTACCCTATAATGATATTTATTAAAAATTCTTGTTCTTTTTAGTAGAAACAGTAACTATATCTACGAATCTTTGGTATTTATATAGGAATTATCTGGTCCCACTTAGCTAGATTCAAATCCTACACATTTAGCTCAAAAACAGTACAGAACACATTTGAAATTAGCTGGTTCTCTACTAATTTTATTTGATGCTAATAAAATTAACTTATTGTAAATAATGGAGAGGCATTGATAAAATAGAATCTATTTTGCTTTTATAATACAGCATTTTTTATACTTTTTCCCACTTCCGCATGGACACATCTCATTTCTTCCAATCTTTTTTTCAATTGGTTTATGACTTGAGATATCTTCCAGTTCCTTTTGTGTTTCTCTATAAAATTCAGAAATGTTTAAATCATTTGGAGAGTCTAAAAAAGTGTATTCTTCATCTTCATGATTTGTTTCTTCATTATCTTGATTATATTTTGATTCTCCAAATATTCCCAATGGATCTCTGATTACAGTATGCTCCAAATAGTCAAATTCTCCATTTAAAACCTGAATGTATTCATCAAAAGTTACATCGGCTTCATTTACCATTTTTCTTTCAAAAAGGGATTTAACAAATGGAAGAGAATCTTTATCTTTGAATTCGATAAATTCATTTAAAAGGATAGTTCTGTTTTCTTTATCTTTTTCTTCTAGTATTACTTCTTTTAGAATAGGAATCGATTTTGTTGTAATCTCTGGATTATTTTTTGCAACCATTGCAATTGATCTTATTGCTCCTTCTCTTATCCATATATCTAAATGACGATCTCTAATCATTTTGATAAGGGTATCAAATGCATCCGATCCAAACTGTGCAAGAACACTTGACATTTCTTCAGCAATCCAATCTTCAGTATCATTATAATGTTTTTTAATTATCTTAACTATAGATTGTAGAGCTTGGTCTCCTCCTATAACGGCTAATATATGTATGACACAGATTGGAATCCAAGGAAAATAAAATTGTGATTTTCTTTTTTTTCCCTTAGAATAATAATCTATCTTATTATTCCAATATTTATCATCTTCTAATATACTTATTAAATACGGAATAGCATATTCTTTTTTATCTAAAATATTTTGAATTGTTTTAAACGAAGTTTTTGTTGTAAAGTTGATTAGTTGGCTAATTGAATCTATAACATTTTTATCATTTAGATCTTTGATGTCGATACTATTATTATTTTTCAAAATCTATTCACATTGATATAGTACATCATTATTTCTTTTTGTCGAAATCTTTCTTTTAATTTTTCTTTGTAGTTTTTTAAAATAGTTCTATTTTCTTCTGAATCTACACATATAATATGGTATATTCTGTTTTCTTCATTGTATAGTGCATCTGAATTTGGGTCTTTCCAACCTCCAAGTATAGAATATTGATCAGCAGAACATCCACCAAACATTTCAACTAATTCATTAAATGTATCAACAAATTTTGATTTTTCTATTTTTTGGTTATTGTTATAATATAAAGGTAAATAAATATCCACTCGGATTGAAGATGATGATAACGACAATTTAGCTGCATTCTATGAATTATTCTGAATAGTATAGTTTATTCCCATATCGTTTAGAATTTTTATATATTCTTTATTTATAGTATACTGATGTCGTGCTGCACTCTTTATAGGAATTTTTTTATTTAATAATTCATAGAATCCTTCTATTTCTTCATCTCTTGAGTTAAAAGATATGGTTAGTAAGTTGGATTCTACATTTTGCATATTTGTTTATCTCCTATTCTTATGGCAAAGATTGAATATATGTTTTTATGTTAAATCCCCTGTTTTTAAGAATGTTTTAATAAAAACTAACTGTTTTTTTTGATATACAAATCAGATATTAGATACAAAGATATTTAAATGTGGTTTATTCCATGATATTTCATATCAAATTAGAATGAAATTTTCAATGAATTTATATTTTATTTAAGCTAATATGTACTATTATAGATACTGGTAACACTTAGTTTATAGAAGTTCAAATCCCATTCAGTTTGCTTGATATTTATTGAACATATTTTAGTAGATATAGTCCAGGTTTGACTTTTTTGAGTTTTTTGGATAATAAATTAAGGGGAAATAAAATGTAATATCAACTATTGTTAAAAATTTATTTAGCATACTATATTATGCGAAGTTAACTTTTAAAAATAGAAAATTTCTAACTATTATCAACTTTCAAACTAAATAAAAAACTTAACAAAAGTTTTCCAGAGATTTAGACATTATATTTTTTCTTTTGATTTTATTGCCGTTGTTGACAAGTTCTTCTTCCAAGTTTTAAACATAATAGGCATCTGCTGTAGAAAATTCATATATAGTAAAGGACTCCAAGTGCTGAAATGATTTTGATATTTCAAAAAACCATATAGATTTTTGTATATCTTATATCTGTTATCGCAATTGTGTCATTAGAAGCTATTATCTTTTTATAAATTGGATGAGCGTTTGTGATTTTTTTTCGAAAATTTCTATTAATACATCTGAATCCAATATTATAGTCAAAATCCTCGTTTGCTTCTTTTTGAGGTAATATCTGAAAGAATTGTTCTTTTCCTCCTATTTCAAAATCAACAGACCCTCTGATTTTTTCTAAACATCGATCCACGATAAGAATTTTGAACCATTAGCCTTTCAAATAAGGTACTGAAAATTTCTTTTTTTCTTTTTTGGTTTTTTAGTTTTTTATATACATAGTCCTTGATAGTTATAGTCTTTACCATTCTAACCAATGTTTAAACATCATTTAAACATACAATCTTATAAACAAAAACAACTTTACCAAACCATAATCCATACAACCTACTACGATTTCATGGTTAGTTGATAAAAGATGATATACAATAGATCCATTATAACAATTAATTTAGAACCAATAGTCAATATTTAAATTTCCTTATAAAAATTTTTAAAAGATTCCATAATATTTTCCTTCTTATTTTCTTGTTTTCTTCTTTCTAGCACATTTTGCCATTCATTAGTATAAGAAGAAGTAACATCATCTACAGAGTCATATGAAAAAGCTAAAATGTACTTGTATTTTTTTGACCAGTTTTTCTCGTAGTAATGAGGATGGTTTAAAGAGACAGGATAGGTTAATGTAGAATCAAGATGTATCCATTTTCCATCAATCAATGCTTCATTCCAACAATGCTCCAGATAATCTTGTACAATTCTTGTTTCCACGTATAAGGAATTTAAAATTGCTCCAAATAGCATTGACCATTCACTGCATCTACCTATTCTGCTATTGGCTATTTTTTTTATTTCGGCATATCTTGGAAATACTATTTTTGAGTTACAATTCAGACATTCATAAATTTCATTCATTCTTATCCTCCAAGAAATACCTTTTATTATGCTAAAATGCAAAGGTTTATTGCAATTTTGGCATTTTATGTTTTTGCTGACGTTGTTACTACTACTGCTATCCATCCATTTCATATAATCTTGTTTAAACCAATCAAGAAGTGGTTTTAAAATTTCGATGTTATTACTATTTAGTTTGCTTATTGTTATTATCTCTTTAATTTTTGATGGAATAATACTTTTAACATAAGACAGAATTTCTTTATCTTTGTATTGTCTTGCTACATTTTTATATAATATAAATGAATCTTTTGTATAAGGAGGTCTAAAGGTATTTCTGCTAACTATATTGGTTTTAAACATAATTACAATATCTATACTTTTATTCTGATAAAATATTTACTATTAATTTATTCCTCAAAACAACAAATCATTGATAATCATAGCGCAGATAAAAAATAGCCTCTGTTAATTTTAGATAATATCCACCTCTTTAACCCAAAAACTATATTATTATTAGCAATCGTATCATTATATATAGATACAGAGAATTGTATCTAGTTATTTAGTTTGAATAGATTAAAAACATAAAAATATTAAATTCAAGTATAGATAAAGTTGTATTTTGATTGATAATAACACCGAAAATATTTACTTTTGGTTTTCTCAAAAAATTAAAAAGTATAAAATAATTGAGAATGGGTCATAATTCCGTTAACAAATATTGTAATACTAACATTAGTATATAGTGAATCTTTATGTTCCTAGCATGTATTTGATTGCCATAGGGTTATCTCTGTCGGTCTTACAGTT